>Ga0209992_10000015_pt1 | contig 273249 bp, 219 predicted proteins | sample 2SBtaG_2_FD_182564 | JGI IMG/M metagenome (GOLD analysis project Ga0209992, IMG submission 182564) | Deep subsurface microbial communities from Kolumbo volcano to uncover new lineages of life (NeLLi) - 2SBTROV12_ACTIVE470 metaG (SPAdes)... | ecosystem: Environmental > Aquatic > Marine >... | reverse complement strand
TCCCCGTGCAGTCTTGCGGGCATCCTTCAGGGTGCGGTGGACCCTATGTTGGCCACCACGACCTGACAACACTCTGTTCGGTGTTCCGCCGCAGCCTTCGCCCGGAGCAACCACATCACCGTCCTTATCAACGACCAGGCACTGGAGGGACATGCTAGTAGTCCCCGTCCTCTCCGTCGTCATCAGCACCCACACCTGCGGGCTCTTCAACACCAGACTCCGCGCCACCTTCCGGTGCCACAAAGCCACCTTCGACCGCGCCAAAGCCACAGGTCTCTGCAGTCACCTGGCCGAACTCAACCAGCTTGATGATCTGCACGCCCTTCAGGCGTAGCTGAATACCCGCCCCCAGCTTCTTCGTGTAGAAGGGATTGACCTCCACTGAACAGCGAATCGTGGAGCCGTTCCCGATCTTCGCCTCGACGGGAACACCGCTGGCATCAAAGAGGGCCGGGCGCTGCGTCCAGGTCTCTTGGGTTTTCTGGTTGGTGTTTTCGTGGCGCATTTTGCACCGCACCAGGACCATCCCTGTGAGCTCCTCTTCCTTGTCCTCCTCAGGGAACCAGGGGCGATCTTCACAGACCTTAAGGGCCTTCTTCTTGCCCTCCTGCTCGGTCATCAGCTGGTAGCCAGCAGCGGTATGCTCCTCCAGGCTGGTGATGAACTCCTTGACTGCGGGGTCCTTAGGGTCCAAGCGTAGGTCAACCTTGAACTCCCCTTCCGCTTTGTATTTACGGTCAGGGTTGTTGAGGTACGGGTACACCGCGACCCCGGGAGGAGTCAGCAGCTTCGCAAGTTTTCGTCTCATGGGTGTTACCGGCCCTTTCAGGCAAAGAAGTAGTCGGCGTGGACCAGCTGGCTAACGTCCAGCGTCCCCCGGAGTGGGGGCTGGGGCAGATCCACACCTGCAGGAAGAAGGGCTTGCACCTCAGCCCGGAAGTCAGCGAGAAGATCCGGGGTGAACACATCCCGGTAGGTCTCTCGCGTGAGAGAATTCATGCGCTCGACATGGCAGGCGTGTACGCCATAGCTGTCGTGAATCATCGAGAAGTCCCGCACGCCCTCGTCATGTAGACGAGCGACAGTCTCATGCAGGCACGCACTGTCCAGCGAGTGGACGAAGTTGGGGGAGACCCCGTTACGCTGGCGGGAAGGGGACAGCTCGTCCTTGTCAAAGCGCAGGTTGGCCTTCCGCACTGTCTCCCCAACCTTGGTACGGATCATCGCCGTGCGGTACTTGCGGTAGTCCTGCTTCACAGGGAAGCCCGAAGGACTGGTCCACCGCACCGGCACCTTGTGCTCCGTGCAGATGTCCGCGCACTCCTGGAGCCAGCGCATGCACTCCCTGGCTGCGGGGATCTGGTTCTCGATGGCATCCCATGCGATGCGCGAGAGGAACATCGTTGGGTTGAACTTGTCGAAGGGCCAGATTTCCTCTGCGCCTTCAGCCACCGATTCGTCGTACCACTCGATCAGATACTTCTGGGCGCTGTAAAGCGTGCCGCCGTAGGGCACCACCATCACGGGGCGCTTGACACTCTTCCGGCCCAGCCTGCCACCGCAGAACTGCAACCACTTGCTGGCCCAGCCGCGCTCCGTCTCGTTGCCCTCGGTCTGCTGGAGGACCAGGCCCAGGGTGGCAGCGTCGGCTACGTCCTGATAGATGTCGGCGGGCTTCTCCTGCGGGACACAGTTGGTGCTGGCCCCGGTGTTCTCGTCGCGGAGCAGTAGGCTGAAAATCTGCAGCCCGTTGTTGGACCCGTCCATGGCCACAGGTATGTGAGACACGAAGGTGTCCGGGTTCTCTTTGAACCGCCACCACTCCAGGCAGAACGCCAAGAACGCCCAGGGCTTGTCCGCGTCCGCCCACCAGACAAAGGACACGGGGTCCTGGCCAACCTCAAGAATGCGGGCCTCGTTCTCCTGCACCCAGGCCACGCGCTCCTCGAAGGTGACCTTATCCTCACCCCAGCAGTTGGCCCCGTGGATGGCCAGCCATTTGGCCCCGTGCTCACCCAGAGGTTGTCCCTCAGCGAACTGGAGAAGACCCCGGGCCTCATCAGGTCCTTGGGGCTGCAGGAAGTAGGGAACGGGATACAAGCGCCCCCGGAAGTCCGCAGTGAAGGGGTACCAGAAGCGGCCCATGTCCGCGTACCTGCGGGCCATGAATAGGATCTTCACCACCTGTACCCGCAGCGAGCGGGCCCGCATATTCTGCTCTTTGATGGTCGCGGTCTTCCGCTTCCAGTCACGCCGGGCTTCCTGGTCCGCCGCAAAGTTGGCGGGCTTCTCAGGGAGCTCCAGGTCCACTCGCCGTGGCAAGCCAGCGAGACCAGACTCCTCCTGCCAGAGGTGGTCCATCACCTGCATCACATCCTCGTTGATGCTCCAAGCGGTTCGCTGCAGCGCGTTGATCGCTTGGTAGAAGCGGGGCATGTGTATGTCAGGGAGCTCACCTTGGAAGGCACGGTCCCTGCTCTTCACCAGCGGCTTCTGCAGGAAGGTGTTGGTGTGATACCCACCACCCTGGGGACCCTTCCAATCAAGCGGCACAGCCACGCAGGGAAGGTAGAAGGGGAACAATGCGGCGTTGTTCTCGTGCGCCTGATCCAGCCAAGCCAGGGTGGTATCGCTGGGCACGATGTGAACCTGCAGCTTTCCTCTGCGTGTCCGGGTGGTCTGCAGCTTGATGATCCCGGTGGACTGGGAGAGGAGCTCCAGACAGATAACGCCCAGCTGCGTCTTCACCTGCTTCTCCCACGGTGCCCAAGGTAGCTGCCGCACCTCCATCGACCGACGCATGCGGAACTTGAGCTCCGTCTTGTTGTCCTTCGCCTCGGTGGACTTGGACTGGATGATGTTGAAGTGCTTGGGATCGCGCTTGGCGTAGTCCGCTATCCTGGCCTCCTCCTCCAAGTAGGTCCCCAGCCGCACAGCTGCAGAGGTCAGCTTGGCCCGCCGACAGATACTGTCGATGGCCAGCTTGGCTGTTACCAGCGCGACAATGTCGGGAGTCAGCTCCTTGATGTGCTTGGTCGCTGCGTGCTTGGGGCCACGCTTCGTCTTGGAGAACTCCACCCATTGCTCAAGCGCGGTGGACAGCTTGGACACTGACTCACGCAGCAGGTGACAGCCTGCCGGGGTAGTGCTCTCCTGGCCTGTGGCTCGGGCCTGGCGCACACGGTCATCGTGACGCTTCCGGCCCATGGCCAGCATCTCAGCCTCAAGGGCAGCCTGGTGACTCAACCTGCCAGCCCCCGCCCGTGAGGGAGGGAGCCAGCAAGCTGAGAGATGCCCCGGGGGGCCAATGCTGATGTCTCCAATTCCATGATGTGTTACGCCAGATTGGTGCCATCACAGGTGCCCGTAATTGCCTGGGGCGTCCTGTAGATGGAGGTGAAATGAACCGGGCAGCGGCAGGCCTAACCCCTGTAGGTACAAGGAATTGCGCGGGTTTGCTCGCTGCTGCCCGGAGGTCTAGTTGTCAGGCCCAAAGTGATCGGCAATAAACGTCCCGCATGCACCGTTCAATCACCTGAGAATCGCTCCCGGGCTAGCCCCAGCGACCCCCGAAACCCCTTCCCACGACTCCAAAATGCACCCTTCTCAAGCCCCCACACCGTCCGGATTGCCCTGGCAGCGCACTCACGATTCCTTCAGCACCCGCGGTTCGCGGGTGCTTTCATTGCCGGTCGCCTTGTTGATTCTGGGGCTTTGTGTGTCCTCCTGTCGGTCCAAGCAGAGCGCGGAGAGCGCCGCAGGAGAGGACCGAAGCATCACTGCGAGCCTGAGCATGGCCGCTCCATCTGCCGCTGGGCCGAGCACGCCCGGACGCCTGCGAATGGCAGGTGGTTCATCCTTTAATTCCTACAGCTTGGGTTATGCCGGCCGGCCCCAGGACATGCTGCGGGATGTTGCGGGTGGTGAGGTCTACGGAGAACTCGACCTGCGCGGATTCCTGCCCACACGCGTGGACCCCAGGCGGACTTTTGCTGTGGACGTGGACACCGCGGGCTACTCCAACGTGCGTCGCATTCTGCGTGGCGGCAACCTGCCCCCGAGTGATGCCGTGCGTCTGGAAGAGCTGGTCAATTACTTCCGCTACCAGGACTCACCCGAGCGGGCGGGTGACCCATTCGGCGTGACCATCGAGCTGGCCGACTGCCCCTGGGAACCCCAACACCGGCTGGCGCGTGTTGGGATTTCAACCCAGGCCATTCCCAAGGGCTATCGACAATCGGCGAACCTGGTCTTCCTCTTGGACGTCTCTGGTTCCATGAATTCAGCGGACAAACTTCCGCTGCTCAAGCAGTCGATGCACATGCTGTGCCAGAACCTGAACAACCGCGACTCGGTTGCCATCGTCGTCTATGCGGGTGCAGCCGGACTCGTGTTGCCCTCCACTTCTGCCGCCAACACGGACGCCATTCTGAGCTCGTTGGAGGAGCTGCAAGCCGGCGGTTCCACAGCCGGTGCGGCCGGGATCCAGCTGGCCTACGCCCAGGCGCGCGAGCACTTCATTCCCGCAGGCATCAACCGCGTGATCCTGGCCACAGACGGTGATTTCAACGTGGGCATCAGCGATCGTTCTGAGCTCATCGAGTTGATTCAGCGGGAAGCCGAGAGTGGCGTCTCCCTGACCACCCTGGGCTTCGGCACCGGCAACCTGAAGGACGCCACGCTTGAGCAACTGGCAGACAAGGGCAACGGCAACTACGGCTACATCGACAGCATCGCCGAAGCGCGCAAGGTGCTCGTGGAGGAGCTGGGCGCGACCCTCGAAACCGTGGCCCAAGACGTCAAAATCCAGGTCACATTCGACCCCGAGCGAGTGGTGGCTCACCGGCTGCTGGGTTACGAGAACCGCATGCTGGCCCACGCGGACTTTGAAGACGACGCCAAGGACGCCGGCGAGATTGGGGCCGGTCACGGAGTCACGGCCCTCTTTGAACTCGTTCCCGTGGGCGTGGATATGCCCGAGCTCGAGGATCGCGAGGACGATCCGGATGCCAGCAAGGGGAAGTTTGAGGGGCCCGGCATGATGCGCGTCGACCTGCGCTACAAGCGACCGGGCGACCTAGAGCAGGCCAGCCTCTTGACCTCCTTTCATGCGGACGACACGGGCTCGGTCATGATGACCGCCAGCGACGACTTGCGCTTCGCGGCCGCCGTCGCTTGGTTCGCTGAAGAGCTGCGCTCCGAGTCGCCTGACCCGCAAGTATTCGCCGGATTGAAACTGCTCGCCGAGTCGAGCTTGGGAGAGGACGAGGGCGGTTGGCGGTCGGGATTCCTCGAGATGGTCGACATGGCTCAAGGGGCCGCCCAGCGCAAGCTGGATCTTGCCGTCAGCCAGGTGCCTGGCGCTGCCGGGTCCGTTGGGGAAGCGGATTCGGCCCAGCTCTCGCGCTAGACCTCGCGTCTAGAGCAGCTCGCTTTCCGGCGGGTCGGATTCGTCCGGCCCGCCGGATTCTTCGCTGTCCGTTTCCGGCGTGTCTTGTTCGGGGTCCGCGCCCGACTCCGGTAGGGAGTCTGGCCCACTTTCATCTGAGCGAGCCTGCTCCAATACGGACTCGGCCACGTGGATTGGGCAGCCCGCGCGCATGCCGAGAGCCAGGGCATCGCTCGGTCGCGCATCCACTTGGATCTCCTCTTCGGAGTTGGCGGTGGTCAGGATCAGCCGAGCAAAAAAAGTGTTCTCGCGCAGGTCCACGATCTCGACCCGCGCCAGTTTGGCACCCAGCGCTGAGATGGTGTCGAAGGCCAGCCGGTGAGTGAGTGGACGCGCGTGTTCTTGGTCTTCCAGGACGCGCTGGATCTCGAAGGCCTCAGGGGTCCCGATCACGATAGGGAAGGTGCGCTCGCCCTCACGTTCGGTCAGGAACAGCCACTGCTGATCGGTGTTGTCCCGCAGGACGAGGCGCGACAAGCGCATGGACGTCATCGGATCTTCAGGCACGATGGTCAGAGTATGGGCGATGAGAGCGGGGCTTTCACCGCCGGCCTCGGGTCTCCTGGGCAAGAATGTCGTCCAGCACGCCTTCTTCTTCAGCCAAGAACCAGCCACTGGCTTCGGGGTCCCGGTGTCCGCAGGCCGTGCAAACCAGACCGCGTGTTGTATTCGGATCCATGCGCCTCAAGGCATCGGCGCCACACTCTGGACAGCCACGATCGGCCTTGGCGGGCCAAAAGGCCGAGCCCAGAATCCAGATCAAGGCCAGTGCGGTGCCGCCTCCCAGGACCCAGATCGCGATCGTGCCAGGCGCATTCATGACCAGAGCGAACCCGAGGCCGGTGGAGGCCAGCAGCAAGGGGCCGATCAGCCACGGGTGGCGGGCGAGCAGGTGGGGTCGTGGGGACGGGGACATGGGGTGGGCAGTGTAGTCCTCGGGGATCCAAATGGCTGCAGCTGCGGCTTATGCGTAGATCGCCGCTGCGCACACGGACGAAGAGTGCGGAGTGCGGCACGCCTTGATGGACTTTGCGTCTTAGAATGGAATTGTGGCCCACCACGTTCCGATCCCCACACCGCCTCCGAGCCTGGAGGCCTGCGCGCACAAAGGGCAGGCTGGCAGATTGCTTTGCTTGTGTGGCAGCGTGACCATGCCTGGCGCGGCGCAGTTGGTCTTGCGCTCGGCGCAAAGAGCGGGCGCCGGGCTCGTGACCCTGGCTGTGTTCCACGCCGACGTGGTGAAGAGCGTCTGCTCCGCTGCGCCCGAGGCGACGTACTTGGACCTCTCCCGAAGTAGGGATCTCTTTGCCGATCGCCTGCCCCGGGAGATCGAGTTGCACCCACACGATGTGCGCTTGGCCGGTCCGGGCCTGGGCCTCGGTGGGCGTACACGGGCCCTCGTGCAGGCTTTGATCCAGGCTTCTTTTGCAGGTCCCCTCGTGCTCGACGCGGACGCTCTGTCGGTTTTTGCCGGCAGCCCTGCGGAACTCGCCGAGTACCGCGGCCCCCTGATCATCACACCTCATCCGGGAGAGGCGGCTCGTCTGCTGGGCCGCGACATTCCAAGCGACGACGAGGGCCGTGAAATGGCAGCCCGTGAGTTGGCCCAGGTGTGTGGTGCGATCTGCGTGCTCAAGGGCGCGGGCACCGTGGTCACCGATGGTGAGACCCTCTTTCGCAACGGAACAGGCAACGTCGGCATGGCCACTGCAGGATCGGGGGATGTGCTGGCGGGGATTCTCGCAGCGTACCTGTGCTGTTTCTGCGAGACCTTCACGCCGCTGGACGCGGCCTGTGCTGCAGTCTTTGCGCACGGGTTGGCCGGCGACCTGGCCATGGATGCGAAGGGTTGCCGCGGCGTCGTGGCCTCGGACTTGATTGATTTCTTGCCGGCCGCGCAGCAGGCGCATTTGGAAGGGGCGCGGGGTTGATCCGAACTCTGGTCCTGGCCCTCGGGTCGGCCGCGGGTATCGGGTATTGCGGCCGCTGCGAGGCTACGCCTCCCGCACAGGCGCCGATTTCCGACGGCCTAGAAGCGGAGTGGCGAGCGCGGCGCTGGGCCTTGTCACCCGAGGAGCACCGAGACCTCATCCTGGCAGCATTGAATGCGGAGGATTGGAGCTTGGTTCACTCCGCACTTGACGCCTTGGCGCGCAGTGGGCCGAGCGCGCGCTGGGGGATCGAACAACTGGCTGCCTCCGACTTGACGCCCCTGCATCTGCTCAACCACTCCCATCCGAATGTGCGCGCCAGAGCATTGGACCTGTGCACCGCTGCAGGTTGGGCTCTTCATCCGGACAGTCCCACGGCTACAACCCTAGCGGGGGACACGTTGGACCGCGTACGGCTGGCCTTGGTGAGACACCTGCATTGGACAGCTGCTCCCAAGGCGCGCGCCGATCTCCTGGTGGCCATTGCGGGCTGCGCGGGACAAGCGGGGGCTGCTGCGCAGCGACTGCTTCTGTCTTCGGGCCCAGGGGCACGGCTCCAGCAACTGCGCTGGTTAGCCGATCAAGGCCCCGAGCTCGAGTTCGTTCTGCTCGAACACTTGCAGGACCTCCAGCGCGCACCGGTATCGGCAGACTTGATCGTCGGTCTGCGCGGTTTGACCCGCGGCCACCCCGCGGCGGCCGCACTCGTGGAGGGCTTGGCCTTGCACGGCCAGTTGGACGGTGCGCCCCTGCAAGTCGATCGCGAGCGTCTCGTGCGAGGGTGGTTCCTGCTTGGTCCCGCACGCGAAGACGACCTCGATGGTTCCATGCGCAGCACGCAACGCCGCTTGGCGTACAACACTCGCTTGGGTTGGGCTCGTGAGGGGGATCGAGAACTCGGGCGTCTACTGTTCCGGGCCGGCGTCGAGCTAGCGGGGCGAGAGGGATACGCCATCGGGTCGCAACCCACGGGTTTTGATTTTGAAGGCCACTTGCTCGAGGCACAGGAGTTTCTGGGCGGTCCCGGTCAGGGTGCTTCGTTCTTGCTGGAATGCGGGGCGGAGGCCCTGTCGATGCGCGAAGCCCTAGCCCTTGCGATTGACCTGCCCGACGATCTGATCGAAGAGGTCTGGACGATGGTCGGCGCGCGCGCCCACTCCATGAACGCGGATTCAGACTGGGAGGGCCTGCAGGGTTTCCTCTCGCCGACACGCTCGCGGTCCCTGCGCTGGGCGGTGGCCTCACTGGTGTCCGATTCGTGGGTGCAGGTGGGCGAGGCGGGCGTGGCGGAGGAGATGCTGTTCGGCCTGCTGCAAGATCCTGACCGCGAGATGCGACGCATGGCGTTCCGCTGGTTGTGTGACGGCCCATCCGTGGCGCGCCGCTTGCCTCGCTTGCACAAGTTGTGGCTGCGATTCAGTCCGGCCGAGCGACTCCTACACCTGCGTTCCCTACCGCGGAAGGTGGCCGCGGAGCCCTTCCTGCCCGACTTGCTCGAACTGTGTGCGACGCCCACGGGACGCACTGCGCCCATCCTTGAGCTGTTCGCTCCCTTCCAAGACCGCGAGACCGTGCAGTCGGTCCTGCAGGGGTGGCTTGCGGAGGCCCTCGTCGAACTGGAGAACGCTAGCGACGGCGAGTCCTACCGCGCGGCCCAGTGGCGTGGCAAGGCCATCGCTTTGGCGCTTGGGCCGCGACCTGCAACCGTGTACGCGCGCACCCTCAAGCGCGTGATCGCCGCTCCCCCAGGTACAGATTTCTTTAGTGAGCGGAGTGTTGCCTTCGATCCGGAGTGGTCCAAAACCCTGGCCGGTCTGCTGGCCCGCAGCGCGGAAGGGCGCGCGCACCTCGCGCAGTTCCTGGGCCCGGACACACCGCGGCGCATCCGCGTGGAGGCCGGCATTGGCTTGCTCAGCGGGGGCGGGGATACCTCCGTGGCCGAGGAAGTCCTGCGCCGTGACTACAAGGGCTGTGATGTAGACCTGGGCATGCGCGTGCTCACCGCCTTGGGTCGTTCTTCGACGGTCGTGACACGCGGGTTCCTGGTGAACGTGGTCTTGAATCCCAGCGAATCGATGGAAGAGCGCTTGGCGGGTTTGGATGTGTTCACGCGTACCGAAGACCTGCAGGCCGTGCTGCTGGGAGTGCGGCAGGCGGAGTTGATCTTGAACGCGGTGGACGGATTGCGGCGACTGGCCGAGTCGGGTGATGCCTCAGCGGCCAACTTCTTGGTGAATGCGCTAGACCGCGTAGAGCGGCGAGCCGGCTCCGCGCAAGAGCGCCACAGTGACTCGCAGGTCGCTGGCGAGCTGCTGCTGGCGTGCATTCGCTCGGGTGCTGGCGGGGAGGCCCTCGAAGGTCGCTGTTTTGCGGGCGCCATGCAGGCCACGGGTGCGGACCTTGTGGAACGCTTCCGAGGCCGTCGACCTGCAGCCACTGAGTTCCGCTTTCGGTTGGAACTCACCGCGGCCAAGGCCCTGGCGGAACGCGGGAGGTTGGGCGCGGCGCTCGCGCACGTGGGTGAGTGGGGGCGCCTGGACGGGCGGCTCTTGCTGGAGCTGGCCAGGGTCGCTGAACGAGAGGGCCAGCTGGACGAGTGCTCGTCGCTGTTGCAGGCGGCACGCGTGTCCATGCTGGGAGAACCCTTGGCCACCGACACGCCGGAGTTGTTGGACCGGGCCACCCTGGTGGGGTACAGGCAGGCCGTGCGCGCGGAACGCTGGGACGACGTAAGCAATGGTGCCTCTCGAATGCTCGCCGCTACGATTCTGCGTGGGGTTCGCAGCCAGGTCTTCGAATCCCAGTTGGGCCGCTTCGACCGCCGCCTCGGCGTGGATCCGTTTGCAGACCTGGGGTCCGCACGTTTGCAGGCCGCTGCGTGGGCCGCGCTGGAGGGAGGGGATCGGGAAGGGGCCCTCGAGTTGGTGGAGCAGGCTGAAGTCTGGCTAGGAGCTTCGGCCCGGGCGCATCGCGGCCAGGCACGTTTGAGAGAGGCCGTAGAGGAGTGAGGGTGGGGGGCTCGGCGGGGCGCAACCAGCAGGGCCGGGAGCAAGTTGATCCCGGGAGGCCCGGGCCCTGGATTGGGCACCCACCAACCACCCCCTCCCACCCGGGCTGACGAGTCTCCCCCGCACCCGGTTTCGATTCATCTTGGGGTAGGCGAGTCTCCCGTGGCTAAGATACCGGGCCCCCCCCGTCCGCCCTCTACCCGCACCCCCTCAGCATTCATGAGCACCCTTGAAGTCACTCTCCCCGAAGGATCCGTGGAGACCCTCGACGACGGCATCGGCTTTGTGGGATTGGTGGACCGCATGCAACAGGATGCGGCCCTCAAGGTCGTCAACTCTGCACGCATCTCCTACGACAAACAAAAGGACGCCGTGGACGGGGCGGATCGCAAACTTTCAGGTTTTCTTTGGCGACACGGACACACGTCGCCGTTTCGACACAGTTTCTTCACCTTTCACTGGAAGGCTCCTCTGTTCGTCTTCCGGCAGGCGTTCAAGTACCAGGTGGGTTCAGGTTGGCGCACCTACGACGTCGATGGCCATGAGGTTTCACTCGAAGTCTTCGACGTGCTGTACGACACAGACAAGGGCTGTTCGTGGAACGAGATCTCTGGGCGTTATGTGAAGTGGACGCCCGAGTTCTACATCCCGACCGTCATGCGGGCGAACCCGGCGCACGGGAACAAGCAGGCCTCCACGCCGTTGCCCGAGCAGTTTGATCACGCTAGCGAGCGGGCCACCATGCTGGCCGAATGCAACGAGCAATTCCGCTTGTACGAGGACCGCATCGAGCGTGGCGTGGCGAAGGAAATTGCCCGCATGTGCCTGCCGCAAACCCTGTATTCACAGGCGTATTGGACCGTCTCCTTGCAGGGTGTCTTGCACTTTCTCGACCAGCGATTGAAGCCCGACGCGCAGTACGAGATACGGCGCTACGCCCAGGCCATCCGCGATCTCCTGGCACCCGAATTGGAGCAAATCGGTATCGATTTCGGTCAGGATGAGTAGGACTTGAAGCTCCCAAGGACTGGGAGCCGCGCGCTCTGCTGATTCGGCGTTGAACCGACCAGGCGTGCGCTCGTTTGTCCTTGCAACCCACCGCTGCTATGAACTCACCCCGTTCCCCGCGCTCCGCTTCCCTCCTGGCTTGCATTGCATTCACGGGCTTCGGCGCCTACTTCAGCTTCGGCAACGCGCAACCTCGGGGACAAGATCCCAGGCCCCAGGACGTCTTGGTGAAGACCTTGGCCCAGGCAGAAATCCACCTGGATCTGGCCCATGCGTTGGTCGCCACCCCTGCGCGCGTTGAGGTCACCGACCAGTTGCTCGAGTATCTGGCCGTCCTGCCTCACGGTGCGGCGCACGAGGCCATGCTGGTTTTGGGCGGAGCGCGCCCGCCAGAAGAGGCCATGCTTTGGGTCGATTTTCTCAACACGGCACTCTTGGCCTTGGGTGTCGAGCCGGGTCAGAACGCACGTTGGGTTGAGAAGGACCCGGCACCGACCCAAGAAGAACTGGCTGAAGGCGTCAGTGCCTACGACGTACTCGCGCCACAGGGTGATGGCCTCTTCCTCTACATCGCCTGGCGCGATGGGCCTGAGCGTTACGTCTACCGTCTCGAAGATCTGATTCGCGACCTGGAACGCGGTCGCGCAATGCGCCGTCACGCTTGGGTGTACCTAGGGTCGCGCATGGTCGATCGCGGTCCCGACGAACCCCAGGGGTTTGCTGCCGGGCTCGAGGGCAACTTGATCAACATTTCCTACTTTGCACAGGGCAATACTCTGATCACAGGCGCGCTGCCCGAGTGCGTCAATCAGACGACTTGGTTGCCGAACGCCTGGATCCTGCCACCGGCGGGTAGCGATGTGCTGTTGATTTTCGCCCGCGAGCACCTGGACCAATTGCCTGAGTCTCTGGATCAACTTCTCCCTGGAGGAGAATGACCAGCGCGAGTTCAGGCGGTCCTGCGCGTATCACGCCCCTCGTGCGGCGCGCATGGCACGCCACTCGACTCGCTTGCACTGCGGAAGCACTGCTGCTCGGCGCTGGGCTAGGGCTCTTGACCCTGGCCGCCGCCTGGAGTTCGGGTGCGGGGTTGGGTTGGACCGCAATCGGTCTGGCTCTCGCGACGGGCATCGTTTTCGGACTGGCCTGGCGCATGGAAGAGCGGCCGCAATTGGCCGGCGTGGCTCAGGGGGTGGACAGCGACTTGCGGCTTGGAGGCGCGCTGGTCACGGCCTTTGAATCAGAACAGAGCGGTGCCGACGGGCCCCTCGTGCGCCTTCTTTCCCAGCGCGTGCGGTCAAGGGTGAAGCCGGTAGAGGTTCTGCGCGCGGCCTTGCCCAATTCGCTGCCCTTCCTAGCGGCACCGATCCTGGGGGCCGTCGTGTTGCTCAATGTGCGTGACGGGGCAGGCGATCAGCGCAACCCAGGTCTCAGCGTGGCACCGGCCCTGGGGGCCATGGCCGACGCCCTGGCTGAGGCCAAGGAAATGGGCTTCGAGGATGTGGCCGTGGGACGGACTAGCAAGGAAAACGCATCCTTGCTCGCGGACTTGGAACGCGAGGCGCGTGCCCTAGCCGAGAGCTGCGAGCGTTCCTCAGCCCCGCCCCAAGCGGACTCGGCCCAGGGGCAAGAGATCTCCGAGCAACTGGAGCGCCTGGAGCAGCGCTTGGAGCAGCGCTTGGAGCAAGCCGAGAGTGACCCAAGCGGCCTGTCCACCCGTGAGAGGGCCTCTCGCCAGCAGGATGCTCCGCGGCGGGCCCTCGAGCGTGCATTGGCTCACCTCGATAGCGCGCGTCACGCCCTCGGTCCGTTCGGCGATCCGGCTCAGTCGGCTGCAAATTCCGAGGCCGGCCGCGGCTCGCTGGGCGCATCCGGTGAAGCCCCAAGTCCTTCTGCGGCCGACAACTCTGGCGAATCCCTAGCGTCAGGCGGCGAGTCGGGCACAATATCGCCCACTCCAACCACAACGGATCCAATCGCTGAGTCTCCCCCCGAGCCTGTGCAGAGCGCAGGAGGTCTTAGCGGCGCCGGAATCTGGCCTGCCCGCCATCGCGATTTGGTTGGGGCCTGGATCCGGACATTGGAAGCCAAGGGCCGCGAAGGGTCCGACCATTAATGCCCGAGCCCAAGTCCCAAGCACAATCCTCCCAGCGCGCTGATTCGAGTGCCTCCCGGCCCGCAGGCCTGTGGCTCGTGGGTGCGCGTGGCGCTATTTCCACCTGCCTGCTCTACGGGCTGCATGGCTTGCGCGAGGGCCTCTTGGAACCCGTGGGCTTGGTGACAGAGAATACTACCCTGCGAGACCTGCCCCTGGTTCCCCTCGAAAACTTGGTGCTCGGTGGTCACGACGTGTGCGAGCGTCCGATTTCCGAAGCGGCTGGCGAATTGGTGCGCGCCGGTGTACTCGATCGCGACCTCGTGACCAGTGGCGCGGCCGAGGCAGCGGCCTTCGAAGCGCGCTTGCGGCCGGGTCCCTTGGACGGTCCGGAAGTGGGCGTCGCTGACTTGGATCCCCTTAGCGCGGAACTCGGTGGACGTCCCCCGCGCGACCAGATCTCGGCCCTGCAAGCGGACTGGGATGCATTTGAAAAGGAGCAAGGAATCGAGAGCACGGTGGTCGTACTTGTGGCATCGACAGAGGCTGTGCGGGAGGCTCAAGAGGAGTGGCAGGATCTCCCTCAATTCGAAGCCGCCCTGGACCAGGGCCAACCCCAGCCGGCTTCCGTGATCTACGCCTATGCAGCTATCGCCTCGGGCCGCGCGCTGGTGAACTTCACCCCTTCCCTCGGTTCCACCCTGCCTGCTCTGCGTCAGCTAGCTGAAGTGCGCAACGTTCCGCATTGCGGGTCGGACGGCAAGACGGGTGAAACTCTCGTCAAGACCGTCCTGGCTCCCATGTTTGCCGCTAGAGGCCTCAAGGTGCACGCCTGGCAGGGGTACAACATGTTGGGCAATCGCGATGGTGAAGTGCTGCGCGATCCCAACCACGCGGCCACCAAGATTCACCACAAGGACGAAGTCTTACGCGGCATTTTGGGGCGGGACTCGAACCACCATTCGAAGGTGAGCATCGATTACGTGCCCTCACTCGGGGACTGGAAGACGGCCATGGACTTCGTTCACTTTGAAGGCTTCCTGGGGGCACGCATGAGCTTGCAATTCACCTGGGCTGGCTGCGATTCTTCCCTGGCCGCCCCGCTTGTGCTCGATCTCGTGCGCTTGGCCCTGTTGGCCGCGGAGCGCGGTGAAGGTGGCGTGATGGAGCACAGCGCCTGCTTCTTCAAGGCGCCCCTGGGCGGTGGTAGTCACGACTTCCACGACCAGCAGGCACGCCTGTTGGCGTATGCCGCTGCCTGCTTGCGCTGATCGATTCCGATCGGCGACGTTCTCTCGTGTTTCAAGCCGGCTGCTTGTCGGCACGTTTCTCTAGCACCCGCTACCCATGCCTGCTCTGACCCCTGAACTTCTGCGCCAGCAGACCCACGCCGCTCTCGCTCACGCACGTCAATTGCGGCAGGACCTGTTGGACCTACCCACCTCTGCAACCCAGGGAGAGTGGGTTACGGCGTTTGACTGCATCCAACGGCCCTTTCAACACGAAGCGCCGGCCCTCGGCCCACTCACTTCGCTGCACCCCGACAAGCCGGTTCGTGATGAGGCCGAGGCGTTGGAGCAGGAGGTGGCCGAATTCTTGACGGAACTGTCGCTCGATCGCACGCTCTTCGATCGACTCGTGGCCCTTGAAGGGCAAGCGAATGAGGACGCTGAAGAGAACCGACTGCTAGCCCACGCCTTGCGCGACTACAGGCGTAGTGGTGTGGACAAGGACGAGGTCACCCGCGAACGCATCCGAGCTCTCAAGGAGCAGCTGGTTGAGGTCGGTCAGACCTTTGATCGCAACATCTTGTCGGGGGGTGGCAGTATCCGGTTCGAAGAAGGGCACGCGGCCCTGGCCGGCATGCCTGAAGACTACTTGGCCGCCCACCCTGAGGCCGAGGACGGCTCTGTCACCCTTACGACGGACCCTCCCAGCTTTCTGCCTTTCATGCTCTACGCCGAGCGTGGGGACCTGCGGCGCCAGTTTCAGATGGTGTACAGCAACCGGGCCTGGCCCGAGAATGACGAGGTCTTGAACACGCTACTTGCCAAGCGTCACGAGCTCGCCAACTTGCTGGGTTTCGACTCGTTCGCGAGTTATGTGACAGGCGACAAGATGGTCAAGGACGCCGCTTCGGCGAGCGCCTTCATTGAGCGCGTCAGTGCCGCAGCCCGCCCCCTCGCGGACGCGGAGTACGCCGAGTTGTTGACCGAGAAGCGCAAGACCGAGCCCGATGCCGCGCTGGTTGACGAGTGGGAGCGGCCGTACCTGTTGGAGAAGGTCAAGGCGGTCCAATTCGGATTCGATTCCCAGACCGTACGACCCTATTTCTCCTATGAGCGTGTGAAGCAGGGCATCTTGGATATCAGCGCTCGGTTGTATGGCGTCGAATTCCACGCCTGCCCCGACGCCGAGGTCTGGCACGCGGATGTGGAGTGCTTCGAGATCTACGAAGAGGGCCAGGCCATCGCCCGTTTCTACTTGGACATGTTTCCGCGCGAGGGCAAGTTCAAGCACGCCGCGATGTTCGACCTGAAGGCTGGCCTCGAGGGAGGGCCCCTACCGGAGGCCGCCCTGGGCTGCAACTTCCCGCGCCCCAGCGCAGAAGACCCTGCGCTCCTGATGCACACGCAGGTGACCACCTTCTTCCACGAAGTCGGCCACCTGTTGCACCACTTGTTCGCTGGTCGTCAGCGCTTTCTGAGCTTCTCGGGCATCGCTACCGAGTGGGACTTCGTGGAGGTGCCCAGCCAGATGTTCGAGGAATGGGCTTGGAACTCAGACGTTCTGCAATCCTTTGCCCTGCACTACGAAACCGACGAGCCCATTCCCGCAGAGCTCGTCGAGAAATTGCGCGCGGCGGAGGAATACGGCAAAGGCCTCAACATCAGCGTCCAGATGTTCTACGCCATGCTGAGTCTGTCCTTGTACGAGTCCGACCCGGAGGGGGTGGACACGACCGAACGCCTGAAGGACCTGCGGCATTCCATGACGCCGACCCATCATGTGGATGGCACCCATTTTCAAGCCAACTTCGGGCACCTGCACGGCTATTCGGCGATCTACTACACCTACATGTGGTCCTTGGTGATCTCCAAGGACCTGTTCAGTGCCTTTCAAGGCGAACCCATGAACACGGAGCTGGCCGGCCGCTACCGCGAGCTCATCCTGGCTCCCGGTGGACGCGCCGATGCCGCAGACCTCGTGCAGAATTTCCTGGGCCGTCCCTACAACACGGAAGCCTGGGAGGCTTGGCTCGCGGAATAGCAGCCGCGGGCGTGCTTCACTGAGGAAAGGAAATCCATGACTGGAGTTGAGGACAAGACAGCATTGGTTACGGGGGCTGGCCGGGGAATCGGTCGTGCCACTGCCGAACTCTTGGCCGCACGGGGGGCTAACGTGCTGGCCGTCTCGCGAAGCGAGAAGGAGTTGGCTTCGCTGGGCATGGACTTCGTTGTTGCCGACCTGGCGACTCTTGACGGCAACGCCTTGGCGGTAGAACAGACCGTTGAGCGCCTCGGTCCGATCGACATCCTGGTTTGCAACCACGGCATAGGCTCTGCACACGAGCGAGTCGTTTGGGAGCAAGATCCGGCATTGTGGGCGGAGACCATGCGCATCAATCTCGACGCGCCATTCCACCTCGCGCGCTTGGTATTGCCCAGCATGGTGGAGCGCGGCGCCGGTCGCCTCGTTTTTACCAGCTCTACCGCTGGACAAATCGCGGAAGCGGCGGGCAGCGCGTACACCAGCTCCAAACATGGCCTGCTGGGACTGATGCGTTCTGTTGCACGAGACGCTGGCGCCCACAACATCACTTCAAACGCGGTTCTTCCCGGTTGGGTGCGCACCGCCATGGCCGATCGTTCGGCCCAGGCGGAGGCCTCGGATCGCGGCCTGTCGGTGGATGAGATCTGGCAAGAACGGGCGGCCTTGTACCCGCCCGGCCGGGTGGCCACGCCCGAAGAGGTGGCCCACGTGATCGCCTTCCTGGCCTCCGACGAGGCCAGTGGGGTGAGCGGTCAGGCGATCACCGTGGCTCTGGGCGGTTTGACCTGACACCTGTCGGGTCTGCGGCCCCGGCGCCGACTCTCGGGTTGGTTGAGGTGTTTGGGCGCTGCCCGCCCTACGATCCGCTTCATGAATGTCGAGCTCAAAGTGTCGGACGCGACGGACCGGCACATTATCGAGAACCTCTGGCCCCTCTATCAGCACGAGGTGTCCGAGTTCGATGGCGCGCGTCCCAACGTGCACGGTCTCTTTGGAGCGGCTGACGACGTGACGCGCATGGTGGATCATCTGGGGGGGCTCGCTCCCTGGTGGCAGGAAGCCGGCGCACTCTTCCCCTATCTCCTACTCGCGGACGGCCAGCCGGCGGGCTTCAATCTGGTGGCAGCACGCTCGCGTATCCCCCAGTCCATCGACGCCGATTTCATCGTGCACGAGTTCTTCGTGTTGCACGCCTACCGCGGCCAGGGTGTGGCCGAGCGGGCGGCTGCAGCTGGTTTTGATCTGCATCACGGCCAGTGGGAGGTTGTGACCTACCCGCGCAACGTGCGAGGCATTGCGTTCTGGCGCAAGGCGATCAGAAACTACACGAGCAATGTGTACTCAGAGCAGGAGGTCGACCACGCCTGGGGCCCCAAAGTCGCGTGGGAGTTCACGAACGCGGCGCTGCATGAGGGGCCCACGAGTCCGCCCAACTCTGGACCGGTATTGGGCTAGCTCGGTAGGCCTGCTTCCCAGCGGACCAGTTCATCGATCAACTCAGCCTGAACCTCCAGTGCCGTTCGACCGCTACGCTTCAAAACGGAGAAGCCGTGGTCTGCGCCCTCGACCTCATGCAGGTGGGCGTCTCCCGCGTAGAGCTTGAGTGCTGCTCGCAATAGGTCGAGGTCGCACAGCGCATCGCGGGTGCCCTGTAGGAAGAGAGCGGGTAGGTGCAGCTGGCTGAAGTGTTCTGTGCGCTGGCGATCGGTGCGCTGAGGGGGGTGCAGCGGGTACCCGAACAGCACGAGTCCAGCGGCTCGTAGGCCCTCAGCTGCAAGGTAGGTCGACATCCGGCCACCCATGGACTTGCCCGTGAGCAGCAGGGGGCGATCCGCATAGCGTGCGACCAGGGCGGCGGCCGCTTGGCGGTGAACAGCTTCCAGCAGGGGCCGCCGGTCCGGAGGACGCCGCTTGCCCTCGTCCTGCATGCGCTGGGCGTAGGCGTAGTGAAAGCGCAGAACCGGAAACCCGCGCTGCGCCAGGCCAGCTGCCAAATCAGTCATGAAAGGGCTGTCCATTCCGACACCCGCGCCGTGGGCTAGCAGAATGACCGAGCCGAGGGCATCGTGCTCGGGCAGGTCCAGCCAGCCCCGGATCGTGAGCGGGGGATCGAGGTCCACGGGAATGTCGAGGGCTTCGCGCGGCATGGGGGGGAGAGGATAGCGAGTCACGGGAGCCGTCACCCCATGCCCCGCACTTCCTTGGGAATTGAGCCTGGGGCGTGCGCGCGAAACGGGCCGGTCCACTAACCTTGCCCCCGATGGCCAGCGACCGATCCGAACGACAGGGCAGACCCCTGGGCCAGCGCCCTGAACTGCGCGCGCCGCGTCTGCAGACCACGAGTCTGTGGTACTCGCCCTCAGGGCAGTATGCGGGGGAACCGATGGGCACGCCCGGCTACCAGGGGGCCACGCCTTCGTGGGTGATTTGGAATCTGTTGACTCGCTACACCCGTGAAGGGGACCTTGTGGTGGACCCCTTCTGCGGCGGCGGCACGACGCTCGATGTGGCTCGCAGCTTGGAGCGCCGTGCTCTCGGGTATGACTTGAATCCCATCCGTGATGACATCTTTCGGGCTGACGCGCGCAAGTTGCCGTTGGAAGATAGCAAGGCGGACTTTGTGTTCATGGATCCGCCCTACTCCACACACATCGACTATTCCCCCGAGCCGGGATGCATCGGCGCACTGTCGGCGTTTGAGGACGAGTACTTCGAAGCCATGGACCGAGTGTTCGCCGAGGCCGACCGCATCCTGCGTGACCGTCGCTACCTGGCCCTGTTCGTTTCGGACACATTCAAGAAGAAGCAGGGATTCGTCTCCATCGGTGCGCGGCTCTCAGCATCCCTCTCGCAACGCTTTCGCGCCGTCGACCACATCAGTGTCGTACGCGGAAACCGCAAGCTGGAGAAACCCGCGTTTCACAAGGCTGCGGCCGAGGGCAATTTCTTCCTGCGTGGGTTCACGCACCTGTTGATCTTCAAGAAGCAGCGCGGCTAGGCCGACTCGTCAAGCGCCGAAGGGCAGCTTCTCCATTAGGCGCTTGCGAGCCTCTTGATCCCGAGCCGTGTACGCTGCATCGGGAATGTAGATCTCTTCGGGCATGCTGAAGAGCCGGATGGCGGGCTGGCCCGTGGACGGCAGGCCCTCGTTGGTGAGCTTGTAACTCTGATCGCAGATGGCCCAGGTGCGATTGGTCGTGTCGGGGTTGGGCTTGAAGAATTCGCTGTAGTTGTAGCGACGCAAACCTTCGCGACCGCGCAGGACGGATAGGAAGCTCTGACTGTCTGGGGATTCGTGGGGCAGGCCGCGCATGTCTGCCAGGGTGCCGAGAATATCCACGCCGTTGACCAGGGCGTCGGTCTGGCCTGGCTGCACACCGGGCCCATTCACCACAAACGGAACGCGGATGCCGGGCTCGGTCAGAGAACCCTTGCCACCCCCATAAGCAATGTCCGTTCCGTTGTCCGAGAGGAGGAACACGTACCCGTGGTAGTTCTGTAGCAGTCGACCGATATCGGAGTCCAAGAACTCGACCATCTCAACTGTCTTGCCCGCATCATTCGTGGCGCTGCCACCGGGTGGATTCTCCGCGGGCGCATGGGCGGCGTGGTAAGCGATGTAGCGCACCCCCGCGCTGGAATTCAGGGCGAAGTCAGTGGTGGCCGTCGTCGCGTAGGTCGTTTGCGTGCTGGTGGCTCCATCTACCGTCTGCAACCAGTTGTAATACCCGGTGCCGGAGCCATTCAGGTTGAACAGACTGCCCGCGTAGTGATCGAAGCCCTGTGAATTGGGGTCGGTATGGCGATAGCTCACGTGCCACTTGCCGAAGGCATGCACCGGTTCGTTGAGCAATTCCGCGAAGGTCGTGTGTTCGAGGCCCAGGCTGAAGGCACTCTTGTTGCCCCACTTGAGCACCGAACCGATCCCGGTGCGCGTCGGGTAGAGCCCCGTGAGAATCGCAGCCCGGGTGGGGGAGCAGGCCGGGTACACCCAAGCGCGCGTGAACTCGAGTCCGCCAGTCGTGAGCGCATCGATGTTGGGAGTCGCTGCCCGGTCGAGCAGTTCATAGCCCACGTCGTCCATCAGGATGATGGTGATGGGCAGTTTCGCGAAGGGGTTGGCTTCCTCAGCAATCACCCTGGGGGATGTGAAGCCGACAGCAACCCAAGTCACGGAGCCGATGATTCCGGGCAGGATGCGCACAACTCAAACTTATCACACCAGTTCAGAACGCGGCCGTGGGCCCCGATTCGGGTCATTGGGCTCAGGGCTTGCGTGCCCAGACCACCGACCAGTAGCCAGCGCTCGGCTGGCAGTGCACGTCCTCGAAACCGGTTTCTTCCAGCATCTGCTCCAACTCGCTCGCGCTGTACTGCTGACCCTTGGTCCAAACCAACATGTCCAGGTTGACGAGGGCGTTGGCGAGCGGGCCGCCGTTCGCGTTGACGAGCTTCTCGTGGATCAGGACGAGGCCACCCGACGGCAGACAGGCGAAGGCCTTGTCCAGCAGTTGGCGACCCTGTTCGTGGGACCAGTCGTGCAGGATCTGACTCAAGAGCACGGCATCGTGACCGCTGGGGAAGTCGTCGTTCCACATGTCGCCGGGCAGGGTCTCGACGCGCCCTTCGAGGCCGACCTCGCTCGCGTACTCACGGGCCAGGTCACAGACAACTTGCAAGTCCCAGACTGTGCAGGTCAGGTCGGCATGAGCGGCCGCGCTGGCCAGCGACAGGGCCCCAGAACCACCGCCCACATCCAGCAGCCGTGTCACTCCGGAGAGCGGTGCGACTTCGGCGAAGCCGGCGGCCGGTCGACCACTCACGCTATGCATGGCAGCGGTGAAGCGGGCGGCGGCCTCGGGGTCCCTTTCATGGGCCTGCCAGGGATCCGCATCGCCGTAAGCGGAACTGTCGTCCTTCTGGAGCGCCTCGAGCAAGGCGGCGGGAGAGAGGAAGTGTTCCATTTCCAATTCGATCAGACCCACCAAGGAGCCCGGTCGCCCGGTCACCAGATAGGCGCCGGCCTCCGGAGAGAGGCGGTAGGCGCCGTCCTCATCCAGCAGCACGCCCATGGCCCGCAGTGCCACGAGCAACGAGCGTGCCCCGCGCAGGGAGAAACCGAAGTTCGCCGCCACGGTCTGCACATCGAGTGGCCCCCGGTCGAGGGCGTCGAACAGCCCCACCCGCACGCCCACCGTCAGGGCTGCGCTCTGGCGGCCCGCTACATACGCGTCGTAGACCGCACGATCGTCGAGGGGGAAAGCCGCGGGGTGGCGGCGTTCCTCCGCGCTCATCGCACGTCCACCAGCTCCACGATGAAGACCAAGGTCGCCCCCCCGGGGATGGTGGGCGGCGATCCACTGGCGCCGTAGCCCAATTCCGAAGGAATGACGAAGATCACCATGGAACCCGGAGCCATCAATTGTAGACCCTCGGTCCAGCCGGGAATCACGCGGCTGAGGGGGAAGGTCGAAGGCTGGCCTCGGTCGTAGGAATTGTCGAAGGGCGTGCCATCCTTGAGCCAGCCTGCGTAGTGCGCAACGACTTCGTTGGCGGCCGTGGGCTTCGTGCCCTGGCCCTCGCGCAGGATCTTGTACTTGAGACCACTGGCGGTTGCGGTCAGCTCCTCATCGGAGGGCAGGAAGAACTCGGGTTTGGTGAAGGACATGGCGCTCAATACCTCGATTTGCCAAAGATAGGTTTTGCCCGCTTCCACACCCGGCATGCCTGCCAAGCGCTTCATCTGTTCATAGGGCACACGGATGTTCATGCGCGTTCCCTCGCGCGCCAGGGCAATGGCTTCGCCCAGGAAGGGCAGGGGCATTTGGGCCGGGTTGCCGAGCAGGGGGCCGCCCTCCATGGCAGAGCTCACGATAGGCTTCATGTCTTCGCCGTACATGGCGAAGGCCAAGGCTACCGCGTCGGCTTCGGCGCAGGGCTTGCCCGTCCCGGGTTCCAGCACGCAGTACTGCATGCCGCTGTCCAGCGCCTTGGCTTGGGTCTCATCCCAGGGCTTGTAGGGCAGCGTACGCCCGGTGATGGCGATCAGCTCCACGTCAAAGACCAGGGTCGAGTTGGCCGGGATGCTGGGTCGCCCCTCCTCGCCGTAGCCAAGCTCGGCCGGGATGGTCAGCTTCCAGCGGGCGCCCGGGCTCATGAGTTCAAGGGCCTCGTTCCAACCGTCGATCACGCGACCGACAGCAAACTCTGCGGGCTGACCGCGCTGCCGGGACGAATCGAACAGCGTGCCGTTGGTGAGCCAGCCGGTGTAGTGCACCTTGACGCGATCGCCGTAGACCGGGGATGCGCTTCCATCACCGGCTTTCAACACCGAGTACTGCAGGCCGGAGTCGGTGGTGACCAGGTCGGTATCGGCCGGGATCTCAGGCGTGGGGATCACGGCAGGTGTTGGGTCCTGGTGTCCGAGGGCTGCTGAGCACAGGACGAGGGAGGCGAGCAAGGGGCTGACGAGACGTGCGTAGGGGTGATTCAAAAGGGACTCCAGGGGGAGGCTTCGGGGTCGTTTGCCCATGGCGGGGCTTGATTGCGGCTGCGCACTCTAGGGGCTGAGGGCGCGGCGGACTACAGCCCCAGGTTCGGGAACTGTGGTGGGGTGTGGGCACCGGGCCCAGGGGCTGCCTTACGCCTCAGACACCCATGATGTGAAACCCCGCATCCACAAACAGGGTCGTGCCCGTGATCCCGCGCGAGTGCGGGCCGCTCAGGAACAGGCAGGCGTCGCCTACCTCTTCAGAGGTCACATTGCGGCGCAGGGGAGCGATGCCAGCGATGTGTTCGGTCATGTCCGAGAAGTCCTTCACTCCCGAAGCCGAGAGGGTGCGGATGGGTCCAGCGCTGATGGCGTTCACACGGATTCCGCGCGGTCCCAGGTCAGCGGCCAGGTACCGCACGGAGGCTTCCAAGGCGGCCTTGGCGATACCCATCACGTTGTAGTTACGCATGACGCGCATGGATCCCAGGTAGGTCAGGGTCACGATGGACCCCTCGCGGCCCTCCATCAGAGCCATGGCTCGCCGCGAAATGGCCGTCAGGGAATAGGCGCTGACCTCGTGGGCCAACATGTAGCCGTCCTTGGTTGTGTGATAGAAGTCGCCCTGCAGCTCCTCGCGTTTGGCGAACGCGATGGCGTGCACGACAGTGTCCAGAAAGCCGAACTCGTCGCGTACCTGATCGAATACCTGGTCGACTTCCTCTGGCTTGGTCACGTCGCAGCGCAAGACCAATGAGCCGGGGATCTCCTTGACCAACTCGCGCACGGATTTCTCGAGTCGCTCGCCCACGTAAGTGAAAGCCAATCGCATGCCGGCATCGGCCAGGGATTTGGCGCAGCCCCAGGCAATGGAGCGCTTGTTGGCCACGCCAAAAATGATGCCGGTCTTGCCTTCGAGAATTTTGGTCACGGTGCGGATGCGGGAGCGCGGGTGGGGGCGGGGGTGAGGGCGGATCCTAGTGCTTGGGCCCCCCTGTCGGCACCGGTTTCCCGTTGCTTCTGCACGCCCTAGGTGTGATTTCGGTGCGTGGCGTCCCCGGCGCTGGCTAGTTATCGACAGGCCGCTGACGACGATGGCCGTGGTCCATTGCGGGGATTTGCGGCGTGCCGATTCTCCCAGGCCCTCCCAATCGGCCCCAGAAGCGGGTCGAGCGCCCCTTCCCACGCGGATTTCCGGGAGGGTGACACAATCCTAGCCCTGCCAGCTCCGCTCGTAGCTCACCGCAATTTGCTAGCGAGTTGTCCATCTTTGTAGATCGGCAATGACCTCCAATCCAGCACGCACCGCGCACAGTCGGTCCGATTCACTTGGAACCCGAACCGGCTCCCGAGACCCACTTCAGCCAGCGTCCTCCCGCCGTTCCGCGTCCGCTGAGTGTGGGCCCGCGTTGGACTGGAGGCGCTACCTGTGCGGCGGGGGGCCGCGCAAGATCATCTTGCGCCTGGTCCAGGGAGATCCATTGGGTCTGCGGCGGGTCGTCAGTGTGCGCCTCGCTCGTCGCGCCTTATTGCTCGACGCGGATCGTGTGCACCTACGCGCGATGACACGCATCGCCTTGGGCGCCCGGGACTACGATGGTCACCCCGCGTTTTCGCGCTGGCTCGAAAGGCAAGTAGATGGAGCCATGAACGAACTAAGGGACGAGGAATCCGACTCCCTTGAAGGCGTCCAGAGTCAGTCGTACGAAGACTGCGGTGCGGACGGCCGCCTACCCTTCGAATGCGATGTCCACGAGGCAATCGGAGGCCCGCTCGGGATTCCCGCCGAGGCCTCCAGGCAGCTCTGCGCCACGTTCAATCGCCTGCCCTTTCAAGACCGACGCACCTTCTTGGCAGTCGTGCTTCGCGCGCAGCCCCTGGATGACCTGGCTCAGGGATCGGGCCGTTCCGTGACCCAATTGGCGCGCAGTGCTCGGCGCGTGCTTGACCGACTGCTCTTGGCGGCGGAACCGTTCCCGACAGCACCTCAACTCTAACCCCAGGCCATCCCTGCCCATGGGCCTCCAACACCCGGACATCGTCGAACTGCTGTATCCACAGGGGTCCCAGCGAGAGTGGGCTCGTGCTCGGCGATGGGTGACTCACCTGCGCCTGCTCGAATCGGACGGAGCCGCTAGTTCCGTGCCCAGCGTGGGCGTGTCCCGATCGCTCGCGCAGGGTGAGCTTGAGTGGGTGCTGCGACGTAGATTGCTCCAATCCACGCAGGCCTTGCTCCAGCACAGTCTCGGCAGCCTCATCGTTGAGGACTCACACGTTGGTTTTGGCCGTCCCCTGATTCCCTACCAGGAAGCCTGGTCCCAGCTGGAGGTATTCCGCTTGAGCGGCTGGAACGTGCCAGACATTCCCACACCGGGCGAGAGTGTGCTCGAGGTGGCCGGCCGGATTCTGGAAAAGGCGGATCGGCTTGAGCTTCCCAAGGATCGTGTTCAGTTGTGGCGCTCGCGCCTGGAACGGCTGCAAGGCGAGCCCGTGTCGCAGCCCACATGGGAATCTGAACAGGGCTCGGCGACCATGGAGTTCGCCGCCGACGAAGCGGGAACCCTGTTGGATCGCGGCCGACCGCGCGAAGCCTTGGAGCATCTGGAGAGCCTCGAAGACCGGACTGTCGCATTGACCGGTCGTGCCCGTTTGTTGCGGGAGTGGTCGCAGACCGTGTTGGATGGCGGATCCGCGGCGGTCCGTACGGCAGCGGGTGAGCAGGGCAGCCTGAGCCTTCCGCCGGCATCCAGTCAACGCGACCGCAGGCTTGGCATCGAGGAGGGCCTGCCCGCCACCCTCTTGCAACTGCGCGACGCGTGGCCAGAGACCCTGCCGAACCTGCGTGGGTCGGGTCCCGTGGGAAGGGCTCCGATACCCACCTGCAGCCGACTCCCAAGTCGCGCCGACTTGGGCGCAGTGGTTCTCATCCACGTGGACTTTGATGGAGCGACCGCCCGGCTTGCGGACGTTCAGGTTCCTCCGGGCATCCGCCCTTCCGTGGGAGACTGGCACCTGGACCGCGATCGTGCCTGGCTCGATCACGAGGCTCCCGAACACGAGCTGCTGCTCACCGGCCGCGCCGTCCTGCGTCGCTCGCGGCCCGATCAGCCGGCACCCCAGGGTTCATTGGATCCCAACTCCCGGGCCCTGGCTCTGGTTCCCATCCCATCCACAGCAGGGAAACTCGAGTGCACCGGCTGGGTCCAGATCGAGTATCTGCACGCCCTGCTGCCCGCCCGCGAACGGATGGAAAGTTGGGGCAGGCAGCTCTGCGCGGATCGGGGTCCAGTTTCAGTTCCCGCGCCCCTCGGTCGGGTGCAACCGATCGAACCGCTCGCGCAAGATCTCGCCCCGCATCGGGATGCAGCCCGCCTGCTGGCTGAGTTGTTGGCCGACGTGGGTACTCAACTCGGCCGCCGCCGCTGGTGGGGATTCCTTGTGGGATCCGCGGGTCTGATGCCGGTTGGCTCAGGCGGGCAGGGCCTTCAGGATTCCGAAGCTGGCGCAGGACGTGGCGTGCAACGCGCGCTGCGCACAGGCGGGGTGGCTCGTTTCAACGAACCGGACTCCGAGATCGCGTTGGCCCGGTCGGCGGGTTCGGGCGTCGTGATCCCCGCACGGCTGCGAGGGCGAGTCGTTGCGTTGCTTGCCATGGAGTCGGACCGTCGTCGAGCCTTCCGAGAGGGAGACGTGACCCGGGTCGAGCAAGCGTTACAGGAGCGGTCCCTGGCCCTACGCCTGGCCGCCTTCCGCGCTTGGCACATGAACGCGTACAACAGCGACTTGGCATTTGCGGCGGGGGTGCCGGGATTTGATCAATTGGCCCACCGCCTGCGCAGTGCGGCCGAAGCCCAGACGCCGGTGCTGATCACTGGATGCCCCGGGACGGGCAAGCACATCTTGATGCGTTGGATGCAATTCGAGTGGGCGCTGGGGCACGCGCCGGACATTGGCTCGCGGGTATTCTCCGCTCAAGTTCCATTGGGCAGCGTGCAGCCTCCCAGTGCTGTGGAGATCACGTCGGCCTTCGAGCAACCCCTCGCGTTCTTTGAGCGCCCCGAGTCCTGGCCGAGCGAGCGCCAACGCCAACTCGCCGAGGCTCTCGATCATTCACCCCGCACCAAGGTGTTCGTTCACCTCCAAGGCAGAGTCGAGGCGGCTGAACAAGGATGCACACTGGATGCGCGTCTAGTCCGCACCCTGTCCAGCCTTGAGGTCCGCGTAAGCAATTGGGCCGATCGGCGAGGCGAGTTGCCGCAGCTCGTCAACGGCCTACTTCGCATCCTGCGCGAGGACCACGGCGGTCCCCTGCTGCGCCTGGAGGACTCTGCCATGGCGCTCTTCTGGCGCCAGCCTTGGGGCGCGGGCCTGGCTGACTTGAAGGGCTCTCTCCTGAAGCTGCATCTGGATGCACCCGGCGAAGGGGTTGGCCTGGGGCTCGCCCACGACATCCTCAGCGCCTACGGCAGATCGCCGCTCAAGCGCCTCTCCTCCCGCCGTCCCCGCAGACTGGACGTCGAAGCGGCCCTGGAAACCACCCGTCTGGAATCCGGCCGCATCAACAAGACCCGAGCGGCGCTCTATCTCGGCTGGGACCCCGACACCCTTGTCGCCCGCATGCAGGACCTGGGGATTGGGATGGATGGCGCACCCATCTCGTAGCGGCGGACAATTACACCTCAGTCAAGTTGCTCCGCCGTAGACAGAGGGTGACTCACTGCGCAAGTTCTCGTTGCCGTGCAACTCAGCGACTACGACTTTGACCTGCCCCAGGCATCGATTGCCCAGGAGGCTGCGGAGCCGCGGGACCGGGCCCGGCTCTTGCAGCACTTTCTGGCACAGGATCGGAGCGTGCACGGTTGCGTGGCCGACTTGCCCGATGCACTGCGGTCCGGTGATCTTCTGGTGCTCAACGATACTCGGGTGCGGCCTGCGCGCGTGTTTGCGCAGCGCTCGAGTGGGGGGCGGGTGGAGTTCTTGTTCTTGGGACCGGCGCTGCCCGCGGGCTCGCGTGTTTGGCAGACGATGGTGCGCCCGGCTCGGAAGTTGAGGGCCGGAGAGTGTTTGGCTGTTGAGGGGCAACGCTTCCAAGTGCGTGCCGTGGAGCGCGGCGTCGACGAGGACGGTCAACCCAACGCGCTCTGGAGTGTCGAACTCCTGGATGGGGAGGGGCAGGTGCTCGACGACGCTGGAGTCGAGTCGGCTTGTGAAGCCATGGGGCAGATGCCGCTGCCGCCGTACATTCAGCGCGGTGGGGGCGAGGACCCGCGCCACGTGACGGACCGCACGCGCTATCAGACTGTGTACGCCAGTGAGCCCGGTGCTGTGGCGGCTCCTACGGCCGGCCTGCACTTCACACCTGAATTACTAAAGCGCTTGCAGGCTCGCGGGGTACGGACGACCTACGTCACTTTGCACGTGGGCCTCGGGACCTTTCTCCCGATTACCGTCGAGGATCCGAGTCAGCACCCCATGCATGCGGAGTGGTACCGCGTGCCCGCGGAAACCGTAGAGGCCGTGGCGGCCTGCCGTGAGCGAGGGGGAAGGGTCGTGGCCGTTGGGACCACCAGTGTGCGCGCCTTGGAGAGCTGCGCCTCGAATGGGGAGCTGCGGGCCGAGGAAGGGCTCACGCGCTTGTTCCTGCATCCGGGGTGCACCCTGAACTGCGTGGACGGACTGTTGACGAACTTCCATCTACCGCGCAGCACGCTGCTCTTGCTGGTCAGCGCCCTCACCGGGAGGGAGCGGTTGCTGGACCTCTACGCTGAGGCCATCGACCGCGGCTACCGCTTCTACAGCTATGGGGATGCCATGCTGCTTCTGCCCTGAGTGAGCGCCTCAGTAGTCCTGGCCCAGGGCCCAGTGCAACTCGCGCGCCACCGCTTCAGGGTCCGGTGCACTCAGCAAAGCGGAGCCCACCGCGGCCCGTCCAACCTGTTCCAGTTCGCTAGCCCGCAGCACGTCGATGCCACCGATGGGGAAGACAGGACGCGAGCTTGTACTCGCGGCTATCCATGCCTGTTCGGGACCCAGGCGGCCTGCGAGCCCCTTGGTGTGGGTGTCGTAGATCGGACCAAAACCCAGGTAGTCCACGGGCAAGTCCTCTGATTGAATTACATCGCGCAGGCTGTGGGTGGAGAGACCGATGAGCGCGTCGCTGCCCAGAAATTCTCGCGCTTCCGCGGGCGGCATGTCGTCCGCACCCAGGTGTACGCCTGCCAAACCCTCCGCCAAGAGCAAGCGCGCCACGTCGACGCGGTCATCCACGAAGATCAGAGGCGGATCGTCCATGGCTTCGATCAGTGTCAGGATGCGGCGCGCCCAGTCCAAGGTCTCGCGGGCGGGAGCCGGAGCGCTGGATCCTCCCACGGGCTTGGGCCGCACCTGGATCAGGTCCACGGCCCCAAGCAGAGCGCGCACCTGATCCAGCGGGTCCCGTGGGCCGCACAGATCTGGAGTGAAGAGAAGCAGCAGGCGGGCTGCCTCCAGATGGCGGCGTTGTTGGGCGGGGTCCCGGACCATGACCCCATTCTGCCCGCAGGCGCAGCGAGTTGCCTAGGCGGACTCGCGGCCTTGATCGCCAGAGGCCTTCTTCTTGCTCGGGCGGCCACCCTTGGTGCGGCGCGAGGCCATGCTGTCCTGGAAGCTGCCCCAGTCCTCGTCCGAGAAGAGGCGCACTTCGTTACCGCAGGTGGTGCAGTAAGAGTGCTCGATGCTCATCAGATACGGGACGTAGTCCTCGCAGGAGGGGCACCATTTCTTGTCGTTGTAGTAGTCGTTGCGGTCCATTTTGTCGTTCCTCGCCTTGCGGTGGTTTGCGGCTCGATGGACCTAATTGCAAATGAGATGCCGCTGGGGCACGGACGGCATATAGGAAGTTGCAAATAGAGTCAGGGCAGGCACTTAGGGAGATGGTGCGCGTGCGCGGCGTGGACCCAATGCGGGACATGTCGACCTGAGTCGACACGCCGCCCCCGCGTATGTCGTCCTAAATCGACATGCGCGGGCGAGTCAGGCGGGGGTCTGCGCCTGCCACGCCTGCAAGGCGGACCGCACTTCCGGCTCCTGCCCGAAGGCGCGTTCCAAGGACCAGGCGGCGGCCTCGCGCACGAGGGGCGAAGCATCCTCTGCGAGCGCGTGCAGTAGGGCCGCGGGTCCTTCATCGCCTGGCTGATTACCCAGCAGCAGGGCCGCATTGCGGGCCAGGCCTGCGCGGCCCGGGCGGCGTAGGGGTGAGCCTTCGAACACCCTCGCAAAGTCTGCATCGCTGAGGTCTACCAAGGTCTTGAGTCCGGTGTGCTCAAGCGCAGGGTGCAGGCCGAATCGTTCGGAAAGGTCCGGCGTGTCGTGTCCGAACGGGCAGACTTCTGAACAGATGTCGCATCCCAAGAGCCAGCCCTCCAGGTGCGGCCGCAGGGCTTCTGGAATGGGGCCGCGGTTCTCGATGGTCTGGTAGGAGATGCACAGCCGGGCATCCATTTCTCCGGGGGCTACAAGAGCTCCTGTGGGGCAGGCGTCCAGGCAAGCCGTGCAGGTGCCACAGGAAATGTCGATCGGAGGGCTGGTCGGAGCTTCGACCTCTGCGTCGATAAGAATCTCCGCCAGGAAAAACCAAGGACCGAAGTCAGGGTGCAATAGGTTCGTGGCCTTGGACTCAAAACCGAGGCCTGCGCTGGCGGCATGGGAGCGCTCGAGGAGCGGCCCGGCGTCGACGATCCAGCGCGCTTGGTCGACCAGACCCTCGGCGCGCAGTCGTTTGGTCAGCCGTTTCAGTTTCTTACCCACCAGGTTGTGGTAGTCCCGACCTGCGGCGTAACGCGCCACCTTGCCACCGGGGGTCTGGGGGGCCTGGGGACGCGAGAAACCTAGGCCCAGGGCCAGGATGGCGCGGCCCTCGGGCAAGATCCGATGCGGCTCCTGGATCCGCTCCCGGCTGCGTTCCATCCAACCCATGTCCCCGTGGCGGCCCGCATCGAGGTAGCGCTCGTATTCCGGTCCCCTCTGGGGTGGGTCCAGGGGCGCGAGACTGGCCAGGTCGAAGCCCTCGGCGAGGGCCAGGGCAAGGATGTGCTCGGTGGTGCGAAGGGCCATGGGGGGGGCGCCGGGGCGATTTCCGCGGCCACTCTAGCGACCGGGTCTCATTTTGCCTTTACCTAACTCCTTGTCATGCTAAGGTTTAGAGTGTGTAGGCTCTTGAATCTCCAAAACCGTGGTCCCGCGATCAAACTGCGAAGAAACTGAGCCAGACTCCCCTTCTACTATAGGTACCGAGGACTTAGTCCTTTGGTTAGCAATCCATTCCGTCCCGAGACGGCCTAGGTCCCTGCCGGCATCCTTGTCCCCCCAGAAAGGTGCCTGTGTGCTGTAAGGCAGCGCATGCAGGTGTCGGGAGCCGTCCCTGCCCCCCTTCGAATTCGATTTTCGACCGCCCATGCAGGCCATAGACCATGCTCTCTCCAGCAATTTGCTCTCGGCTACCGGGGCGGAGGAACGGCTGAGAGGTCGGATCGACGGCCTGTTGGATGAGGTGGGATCGGAGGAGTACGGCCGCATGGTGGCCATCCTCGAGGACAGGACACGCAGCACCGATTCTGTGCGCGATGCCCTTTCGACGCGTTTGATGGAACGCTTTCGAATCGATCGCAGCCGCGCTTGTTTTGGACTTCTTTACGAGCTCAACAGTTCCCACCTGCTGACTCAGGTGGGCGCACGCCTTCGGCGTTACGGCAGCCACGTAGATGGCTTGGACGTCTTGCAAGAGATCTTCTTCAACGTCTATCGGTACCCGCATCGATTTGATTGCACCAGGGATGACGCGTTCAGGGTCTGGTCGGCCATGATCGTGCGCAACACCGTTCTCAAGCAGTTGCGCAAGGGCAACAAGGGCGGGCGCAGGGAAGTCCCGTTTGAGGATCTTTCGGATCAGCCCCAGGCCAATGCCAAGGGTCCGCTCTCAGGTGCCATCGAAGAAGAGAGCCAAGCTGAGTGTGCGCGGGTCTACGTGACCTACCTGCAGCTGTACCTGCGCTTCTACTCCATGCTCAGTGCCCGCGAGCAGCGCGCCTTGCACCTCGTGGAGATCGAGGGGGCGAGCTACCGGGAAACGGCCGCCGAGCTCGGCATCAAGCTCGAGAACCTGAAGATGGTCATCTTCCGAGCCCGGCGCAAGATCCACCGCGCCATGCGTCGGGTGTTTGATGGACTTTCCCCCGACTGCAAGCCGGCACGCGACCCGCGGCCCGCGTCCGAACGAACGAACATTCTCCAGAACAACCGGTCGACATGTTCCTCACGTGTTGGTTCCTCACGTGTCGGCCATTCAAGTGTTGCGCCGACGACAGCCTCCGCTAGCGGAACTGTGAGTGAAGCATCCCCCCGTCAGAAAGGTGGCCAAGCATGAGTATGGACGAGATTCGCTACGGCGACGGTCTGAGCCCCGATTCTCCCTCAGGATCCCAAGGCGGCGGATCCAAAGGTGTGGGGGACTTCAATGACGGTTGGAGCGCTGGCCTGAGTGCCACCGAGGTGGCCTTGCAGGAGAATCTGTCTTGTCTCGTGGACGGCGAGTTGGACGAGGTGGCCGCGGCGCGAGTGATGGTTCAGATGGAAGAGTCCGAGGCCTGTCAGGCGTTCTTTGAAGACGCGATGCGCTACGTGCGCTTGCACAAGGACATGGCCGATCCGGCCCGACTGGAGGCTCGTTTGGCCACCCTGTCCGGTGCCATAGATGGGACTTCCGGCGCCGATCCCCTGCAGAACATTGCGGCCGAAGCGGAGCGCATCGACCTGGTGCATCGCCTAGCCACGATCTTCTACCAGTTGGGCAAGGCCTACGTGCTGGCAGGAGTCGACTTGGATTCCTTCCGCGAGCGCGTGTTTGAGTCCGCTGTGGCCGTGGATCCCGGTGCGACCCACAGCGATGCCAAGACCGCAGGCCGAGGCTTCGTGGACGGCGTCTTGCTAAGCGGGCGGGACGCGCAGACCGGAGTCGACTGGCGCCAGGCCCGGCACCTGCTGAACGGTCGATTGGAGCGCATCGCCGAACCCCTGGACAAGGGCCGTCGCCTGCTGCGCCAAGCCATCGAGACGGCTCCCGATCACGAGGAGGCCAAGATCTACCTGGCCTTCTTGCTGGCCCACGAGGGCAAGACCCTCAGGGCGGCGGAAATCTACCGCGAAGTCTTTGACACAGCCCTTTCACAGGAAAACCGTGGCCACGCGGCCAACCAGCTGGGACGCCTCTACAACGCCGAAGAGAACTGGCGTAAGGCCATTACCTGCTGGCGCTGGGTGACGACCACCGGACTCGCCGACACCGACCCGCGTTTCTGGATGGTGCGGCTGAATATTGGCCTGGCTTACGCCTACGCGGGTGACCAAGAGCGGTCACTCGACTACTTCCGACAGCTTCTCGACCTGCACCCCGACCGTGTGACCGACACGGCCAGGGTTGTGGCTGAGACGGAGCAGCTCCGAACGGCTATCGATTCGCAACCCGGCTTCCTGGAGGCGTTCTTCGAACGTTGCCCGGAGCTTTTCGGTCAGCACTTAGACCCCCAGGATGATTCCCGTCCGGGGCCCGAGTCCACTCAAGGACCCGGGGAGGTGAACGGATGAAGACAACTATGAGCGCAAGACCCACCCAGGCCGAAGCGGCCCAGGGCTCGGGATTCAGGTTCCTCCGGAGGGCTGTCTTGGCCATGGCCCTCAGCGCGACCGCTTTCGTTGCACTGAACAGCACTCCGGTGGGTGCCGTGTGCGATGGGACCATTGGCAGCTTGCCCGCCGCAGATGGGGGCGACGGATCTCAGTCGTTCTACGTCACGGGCGAGCGCAACGTCGTGATGCAGTCCATTGTGGACGCCTACGGCACGGGCTACTACGTCCTGATCAACTTGCCCAACGGGCAACTCTGGCTTGAATTCTACGGAGACGTGACTCTCGTGTTTGACGAGCAGGTCCTGGACGACAACCCCAGTATCGGGATGGGCTTGAACGCGGGCTTCACCGGGGGCGGCATGTACGTCATGACGGAGATTGACAACCAGCTCCAAGGTCGGCCCCGCTGGGTCGACATGGGTTTCTCCATGGCCACGGACTACGACACGGTGGCGGACCTTGCCGCCGGTGACTTCGCGTTGGTGACCATGCAACGTCAAGGGCTGCAGCGCGGCCGCATTGACTATGACGCCATAGGTGGCATCTTCACGGTGACCCAGGACCTGTAGGACGATCGCTCTTCGCGGAGTCCTTCTCTCCGGGTTCCGAATCGGCCCCCTCTCGCAGTCGCCTGCAAGAGGGGGCCGATTGCATTCGAGTGGGTAGCGCGCAAGACGCGGGAATGGCCAGAGGGGCGTGGCCTCGGCTCGCACGCTAGGGTGGGGCCATGGCTACCGAGATCTTGGCTGTAGACGCGGGCACCACGGGTGTCACCTCCATCCTCTTCGATGAGGCGTTGCGACCCCTCGCGCGTTCGACCCGTGAGTTTGAACAACTCTTTCCCCAGCCGGGCCAGGTCGAACATAGCGCCAGCTCGATTCTGTCGGCCTTGGATGCGACCCTGGAGGACGTCCTGCAAGGCGCGTCCGGGCCGCCTGCTGCTTTGGGGATCACCAATCAACGCGAGACGATCTTCGCCCTGAACACGCGCACCGGGCAGGCCCTGGGGACGGGCATCGTCTGGCAGGATCGGCGCACGGCTCCCCGCTGTGAGCAGCTCAAAGCGGAGGGGCACGCAAAGCTATTCCGAAGGCGCACAGGACTCGTCTTGGACCCTTATTTCTCAGGCACCAAGATTGAGTGGCTGCTGTCCCAGCGCCCAGGTGTGGCCGAGGCTGCAAAGAAGGGGCACCTGCGTTTCTGCACCGTGGACGCGCTCGTCGTCCACCACCTCACTGGCGGCGCGCAGTGCGCGACCGATCCAACTAACGCTGCGCGCACACTTCTCTACGACATTGACGAGCGCGTCTGGAACGCAGAACTGTGCACACTTCTGGGCGTCGACCCCGCTTGGCTGCCGGAGGTGCGCACATCGACTTCCCACTTTGGCGAGGCCCAACTGCCGCGTGGCTTTCACGCACCGATCCACGGCATCGCAGGGGATCAACAGGCCGCACTCTTCGGGCAGGGATGTCTGCGAGAGGGCAGCTTCAAGAACACCTACGGCACGGGCTGTTTCCTGCTCTTGAACACCGGGCAGCGGCGCATGGACTCCAACTCGGGGTTGTTGACGACTCTGGCGGTAGGACCGGATGGTGCGCCTTGCTACGCGCTGGAGGGCTCCGTTTTTTCTGGAGGCTTGATTCTGCAGTGGCTGCGGGATGGCTTGGGCATCTTGGAATCGGCGGCGGACTCCGAGGCTTTGGCGCGGAAAGTTGACGACACGGGGGGCGTGTTCTTGGTGCCCGCCTTTGCCGGACTGGGAGCGCCCTACTGGGACCCCGAGGCGCGGGCGGCGCTGCTCGGGCTAACTCGGGGTACCCAGCGCGCTCACGTCGCCCGGGCAGCGTTGGAAGCCATCGCCTTGCAGTGCGCGGAAATCGTGGAGCACCTGCGCGCGGATACAGGCTTGCCGATTGACGAGCTACTGGTCGATGGCGGTGCCGCGGCGAACGACCTGCTGCTCTCCATGCAAGCCGATGCCGCCGGCCTGAGTGTCCTCCGTCCGCCGCAAGTGGAGGCCACAGCGCGCGGGGCCGCGGCCCTGGCGGGTATGGGGATTGGCCACTGGCAAGACCCGACAGCCGTGCTTGCCGCCCGAGGAGATAGTGACTACTTCAGACCGCAAATCGATGCCGCGCACCGGGAGGAGTGGCTTGGCCGCTGGCGCGCTGCGGTCGCGCGCGTGCGCAGCTAGTCGTCGGACCAGGCACCCCCGTCCAGGGGCAGGCGTTCGGTCCGCCCTCCTTCGACCGGATTCTCATCCTCCCCTCCGACGTAGCCCATCGCTGCCAATTCGAGCAGGTCCCGACGGGTCAGGGGCGAGGCACCTGCGCCCCGCGCGGGTTGTGCTGCGCGCAGTCGTTTCAAGAGGACTCGCTGGCGCTCGAGTCGTTCAACCAGGTTCGGGCCCACTCCATTCTGCTGGGCCGGGTCGACACTCTGGCCGGGCCCAGCGCCGAGCGGGTTCGCTTGCAGGTCGAAGTACTGCGCGACCCAGGGATCCGGACCACGCGTGCGGAGCAACCACTGCTCGTCGCCCACCACGATGGACGCGTGCCGCTGGGGAGCACCTTGACCGTCGAAGAGGGTCAATTCTGCCAGATAGGCGGGTGCCGAACCCGCTGGCTCACCCCGCGCTAGCGGTAGTAAATCCCTTCCGGCGGTGGGCACAGGTCCATCGACGCCGGCCGCAGACAAGAGCGTGGGGACTACATCCACCAAACCCGTTGTTCCCCCGATCACCTGCCCCGCAGGCAGGTGGCCAGGCCATGAGAGAATCAGGGGCACCGCGATGCTCTCCATGTGCAGTTGACGGCGGTGTGTCTTGTGCCCGTGTTCGAAGAACTCCTCGCCGTGGTCGGCCGTGACGACCACCAGGGTGTCCTGCTCCAACCCTTGCGATCGCAGGCCTTCGAAGAGCCGAGCGAGTTCGCTGTCCACAAAGTGAATGGCCCCGTCGTACAAGGAAACCAGTCGCCTCAAGTCTGCCTCGGGCATGTCGCCGCGCACGGGTGACTTGGCATTGGTCACGTTGTAGCCGTCGATGGGCCCGTCGTAGCCCTCCGCAAACAGAGAGTAGTGCGGCTCCGGCGGGTGATAGGGGTCGTGGACGTCGAAGAGGTGCACAAACAGGAAAAAGGGCTGCTCTTTTTCTTGCTCGGACCGCTGCTCCATCCACTGCAACGCTCGATCGACGGTTTCCGGGGCGCTCGGCCGGGCCGCATCAAAGAGGTCAGGGTGGGACTCGGCCAGGGCCAGCATGCCTTCATTGTCTCCGGCTGCACTCAACCGGTCCCAGATGGGTCCTACTTCTGGGTGGGAATAGAAGGTGTGCCCGAGTCGTTCCCAGGTGTCGAATCCCGGTCCGAAACCGAATTGGGATTCCAAGTACTTCCAAGTGAAGAAGCCAGCCGTGACGTAACCCGCCGAGCGCAAGATCTCAGAGACAAAGACCCCACGCAGGGGGACGGGAACGGCTTGACCCTGCTCGTCGTGGCGCGCGTACAGTCGGTCGTCATCAATTCCGTGGGCTGAGACAGGCAAGCCCGTGAGCATGGAGAGATGCGCCGGCAGGGTCCAGGAACTGCTCGAGATCGTGCGATTGAATCGCACCCCGCCACGAGCCAGGCCATCCAGGGTCGGAGTCGTTTCTCGTTCGTAGCCGTAACAAGAAACGTGGTCTGCCCTCAGGCAGTCGATGCTCACCAGCAGCAGATTCGGACGCGTGCGAACACCGGGCTCGGGCTCCGCACAGGCGCTCATGATCAACGCCAACGGAACCAGCGGCAGGGAGTATCGGCTTGTCTTCACCCCTTGAAGCCTAGCAGACCCGCCGTCGTCCTCACTCCCCTGATCCGGGCGCGGAGTTGCATTCAGACTGTCCGCCCGAAACCGAGGCGTTAGTCGTCTGCCTAGCTTCCGGAATCGGGATCGGACGGAAGCGTGGTGGCTAGGGGGGCCAACTCCACACGCTCGAGAGCCTCGAAGAACAGCCCGGCCTGGATGGGCTTCGACAAGTAATCGTCCATTCCAGCATGGAGGCAGAGTTCTCGGTCCCCTCGCATGGCATTGGCCGTCATGGCCACGATATGGACATGCCCGCCGTCACGGCTCTCCCGATCGCGCTGTTCCCGTGCGGCCTCTAGGCCACCCATCACCGGCATGGATACGTCCATCAGGACCACGTCGTAGGTCCCCTCCTGCAAGGCATCGAGCGCCGCTTGACCATGATCGACGGTGTCAACGGTATGTCCCCAAGAAAGGAGCATGCGCTGGGCGACGAACTGATTGACCCGGTTGTCTTCGGCCAGAAGGATGCGCAGTTGGCGTTCGCTGCGTTGGTTGAGGTTTGATTCGTCAGCGGGCTGGGAGTCCACAAGCGAGTGCACCTGACTCAACAGGCGCCGCGCTGTGTCGCTCAGAAGGCTATCGGTGTCACCTACCGCTGGCGTGGCGTGCATGCCTTCACGGCTCAGTGGCGGACTTGTTGATCCCAGTGGCTCCGCTGTGGACCCTTCTGACTTGCCGCAGGCGATGGTGAAGTGGAACGCACTCCCGCTTCCGGGTTCACTCTCTAGCCAGATACGGCCACCCATGAGCCGTACCAGTTGGGAGCAGATGGTCAAGCCCAGACCCGTGCCGCCAAAGAGCCGTGTTGTCGATTCATCCGCTTGGGCGAACGAGTCGAAGATGTGCTCTTGCCTCTCGTCTGCGATCCCGATGCCCGTATCGGAAACCGTTACGTGCAGTTCGACCTGATCTTCGCTGTGCGTCCCAACGTCGACGTGCACGGACACGCGACCCGCTTCTGTGAATTTGATGGCGTTGCCAACAAGATTGGAGAGAACTTGCGAGAGACGCCCAGCGTCTCCAAGAACCTGTCGCGGGACGCTGTCTGCCACGTCGCGCTCAAGGCTCAGCTGCTTGTCCTGGGCCCTAGGTCTGAGATTGCTGAGGGTCGAATCCAGCGCCTCACGCAAGTCATAGGCCCGATGCTCAATATCGAGCTTGCCCGCCTCGATCTTGGAGAAGTCGAGGACGTCGTTGATCACCCTGCGCAGGGAGTGGGTTGCGTCGTGAGCGTGCTGAAGTAGTTCAGCCTGATCATCCGTCAGATCGGAGGCCAGGACCAACTCAACCATGCCCACGATGCCGTTCATGGGCGTGCGGATCTCGTGACTCATGTTGGCCAGGAAACGACCCTTGGCTTCACTGGCGGCTCGCGCCTCGACACTCATGTGCTCGAGAGCGGTGGACTTCTGGCGTAGGGCGACAATGAGTTCCCGCGATTGCTGTGTCGCAGCTTCCTGTCGAGCCCGAATCTTCCAGGCGGTGAGGGCCGCGGCTGAGATGTGCAGACCGATGATCAGGAGAATTGCCATCTTGGCCGCCTGCACACCCATGTCTACATCTCGTCCGGTCAGCTCCATCATCCCCACCAGCCCAGCGTAGACCAGGACGCCGTAGATGGCGAAACCGACAGCCCGCCGAACAGTCGTGAAGGTCTGGTCCGCAACTCGGACGAGCGGCAAGAAGAACAGCCAGCTCGTTTCGGCCCCTGTACACCAGATCGCGAGACCGAATAGCAAGACATCCAGAGCGAGGAAGACCAGTCCCAGAGAGACCCGTGAGTCAGGCCGGTAGAACATCCTCAATGCGAGTGTGCTCAATACCGCGTAGGTCACCGCGACGACCGCGTACAGCAGGGAGTCAGCCACTGTGGCCATGTTGGGTACCAGCAAGACGTGCAGGTAGACCAACAGGATCGTCCCTGCCAAGCCAGCGGCCCGCAGGGCAGGCACAACCCGAGTTTGAAGGTGTCGAACACGCTTATTGCGTTTGGCCCTGATGACCTTCGGACACGTATCCACAGAGTCGTGTTCAGGGTTGGGGACTCCGAGCGCTTGCATGGGGGGGAAGAGCCTCAGGCCTAGACTCTGCGTGCCCTATCGACGACCCCTGGCTACGGACTAAAGAGGGGGGCCGCGTCAGTCCAGATTCGAGACGCCAGGGGCTCCGATTCGCATTCAGGAGGGGCGGCCGCCGAAATCTGAATGCTCCCCTGCGCGCCCGACGCCTCTGGGCGCCTGCTAGGATGCTGCCATGGAACACGACTCCGCCCAGCTTGCCGATGCGCGACCCAGGATCGCCCTGACGGTGGGGGATCCGGCGGGCATCGGACCGGAGCTCGTGCAGGTCTTGCTGGGAGAGAAAGCTCTAGGCCAGGAGGTTCAGCTCGTCGTCGTTGGCCCAGAGGACCTGAAACCTGCAGGTCTGAGGTCGCTCGATGAAGCTGAATCGGAAGTCGGAGGTTCTGCAACCCACCTTTGGTGCGCTACAGAGGGTAGTGGTCGTGTCGCCATGGGTCGGGCCCAGGCCGACTGCGGGCGCACGGCTCTCGCTGCCTTGCGGCGCGGCGCGGAGCTCGCGCAAGATGGAAGGGTCAGAGCCCTGGTGACCGCGCCGGTTTGTAAGGAGGCTCTGCACCTAGCGGGTGAGAAGGTGGAAGGCCAAACGGAACTCCTCGGACGCTGGGCCGCTGCCGAAGCTTGTGAAATGGTGGCCGTCGCCGGAAACCTTCGAGTCATGTTGCTCACCCGTCACCTGTCCTTGAGAGAGGCTCTCGAGGGCGTGCGTCGTGCGGATATTCTGGAGCGCCTGCAGCTCTTTGACTCAACCCTGCGGGCGGAGGGCATCCGCTCACCGCGCCTTGCTGTCGCCGGGTTGAATCCGCACGCCGGCGAAGGGGGCCTGTTCGGATCGGAAGAACTCGAGCAGATCGAACCGGCTGTGGCGGATGCGCGTGCCGCCGGGCTGTCCGTCTGGGGTCCCATTTCGCCGGATAGCGTCTTTCTCGAGGCTGCGCGCGGGCAGTGGGATGGCGTCCTGGCCCTGTATCACGACCAGGGGTTCATTCCCCTCAAACTCCTCTCAGAGGGATGTGGGGTGACCCTGCTAGCCGGCTTGCCCTACCGTCGTCTCAGCCCTGTACACGGAACGGCGTTTGACATTGCGGGCAGGGGCCAAGCCGATGCGACCAATCTGCGAGCCGCCGTGCTGATGGCCGCGCGCGGGGTGATCCCCGGCGCTGCGGGCCAGGAAGGAGCACCTCCGGCGGCTCTCAAGGGGGTAGACTGCAGAAGTCTCCCGTGCACGTAAGGTTCGCCCTGGCCCTCTCGGGATTGCCTGCGACTCCAAAGCAACATGATCCAACGCAAGAAGAGAATCGTGCTCTACCAGCCCAAGCAGGTAGACGTCAGCCGCGGGCGTGATTCGAGCAAGGACATGCTGCCCTTGGAGCTCATGACGATCGCGGCCTATCCCCTGGCCGATGGGTACGAGATCGAGATCTTGGATGGCAGCCTGTACGCAGGTGACGAGGGCCACAAGAAGCTGATCGACATGTGCGAGGGTGCGATGTTGGTCGGCACCACCGGCATCTTGGGATACATGGTCAACGACGGTTGGCAGGCCATGACGAAGGTCAAGGCTCGACACCCGGACCTGCCGGCGGTGATCGGTGGCTGGTTCGCCTCCGTACGACCCGACTTGATGTTGGAAACCGGCTTGTATGAGGCCGTTGTCATCGGCCAGGGTGAACTGACGTTTCGGGACTTCGTGCGAGCCATCGATTCGGGCGCCGATCTGGAAGACGTGCCCGGTTTGGCGCTCTGGCGAGATGGGGCCGTTCACAAGACCGATCGGAGAGCGGTCGCCGGCTGGGATGAGATTTTGCCCATGCCCTGGCACCTGATCGATATCGAGCCCTATCGAGAGGCTCAAATGAGACCCGCATCTGTGCGCGATGTCATTCGGCTGCCCTCGCCACCGTGGATCGGTTACGACAAGCCCTACTTTGGAATCACGTACTTCGGCAGCTATGGCTGCCCCGAGCCCTGCGGCTTTTGCTGCTCTCCAGCTGTCACCGACAGGCGCTGGAAGCCCGTGCCCGCCGACCGCATGCTCGACGATCTCGAAGAGCTGCACGATCGCTGGGGCTTTGATTCCGTGCGCTTTCACGACGCCAATTGGGGCGTGAACGAGAAACGCGCCCGTGGTTTCGCTCAGGGCATGTTGGAGCGCGACATGAAGTTCGGCTGGAACTGCTTCATCGAGACCCATTCGATCTTGCACTACAAGCCGGACACCCTGGACATGATGGCCGATTCAGGCATGTACGTGCACGAGATGGGCGCCGAGGCCGGCGACGACGCCATGATGAAGATCATCGGCAAGCCGATCTATGGAGAGGACAACGTGCAGGCTGCCGTGGAGATGGACCGGCGAGGGATCCAGGGATCCATCACGTACATCGTCGGTTATCCGGGTGAGTCGGAGGAGTCCATGATGTCCACCCTGGACCAGTGCCTGCGTGTGCACAACGCGGCGCCCCTGTCGAGACCCAACGCCTGGCCCTACAGGCCGATTCCCGGCACTCCCATGTGGGATCAAGCAGTGGAGCTCGGTTACCAGGGACCGACCACTCTGCCCGAGTGGGGGTCGATCGGCGAATACCACTTGGAAGAGACTTGGCCCGGCAACATTCCCCCGCGCGTGGCTGCGGTACGCCGCATGTACCAGCACTACGTGACCCTCTCCTACGGCTTGGCTCGTGGGCGAATCGGTTGGTGGGAGCGCAGGGCCCAAAAGCGCCTCGAGAATGGCAGCTACAAACGGGCAGCTTGGGAGGCCAAGGCCTTTGGAATGCATGAGCGCCTTCGGCGAAAATTCTCCAGCGCATCCACCATTCCACCCTCTTGGGTGGACTCGGGTGATCAACGAATGGTCTACGGGCCACGGGACTAGACCCGTCGGTCGCCTGGAACCCGCCTGAAAAGACCGAGGTTGGAGTTCGCGGTGCAACCCGCCTACCTGCCGCTCGTCTAGTCGGCGGAGGTGAAGCATGGCGGTTTGGAGAGGGGACGAGTCGGTAAGGGAGGAGACTGTGTCTGGGATCGGGTGGGCGGGCCGGGTCTCAAGGGCGCTGGTGTGTGTCTGCCTGTGCGCTCACCAGGCTTTGGCCGAGGATCCGAGCAAGGAAACGATTCATCAGATCGAGGAACGCCTTGAGCACGCACGGCCGGAGACCCGCAGCTATGGAGTGCGCCTGGCGGCAGACCTGGATTGGCCACGTGCATGGGGTTGGGTGTTGGAAGCGCTTGAAGACGGCGAGTCGGAGGTGTCGGACACAGCTCAGCTTCGACTGGCCGGCGTGTCGACCCAAGGAAGCCTGCAAGTCGTCTTGGGCAAGGCGGGCCTGGGGCATCGCGAGCGAGCCGTGCGCCTACGCGTGGCGGAGGCTCTGGGTCGCATGACGGTCAACGTCGACGGTTCCGATCTGACGCGGGCACTCAAGCGGTCCGATCCAGAGATGTCTCGTCGCGTTCTGTGGACTCTGGAGAGATTGGAGCGCAGCGGGCACCTTGTGGGAGATCGGGACCGGATAGCACGCCGCGTAGAACCCCTGTTGGGTCGAGGCCATCCAGAGCGAGTGCGAGCAGACGCTCTCGCCGCTCTGGCGCGGGTACACCCAGCGAAGGCAATGCGTCACTTGCGCGCGGCACTGGAAGACAAGCGACACAGTCTATTGCGGGCGGCCGCCGTCGTGCTGCTGGGGGAGAGGCTTGCTGGCCCGCTACCGGACCCGCTACCGGCGCTGGTTTCCAGGTCGGAGGTCATGGCTGCCATGAAGGTGGCCAGCTCCGATCTCCAGCCCTGCGTTCGATGCGCGGCCTACCGCGTTCTGGGGAAGGCCCCTGGGGCGCGGGAACTCGAGGTTCTGGTTCAGCGCCTCGAGGGTGAAGACCAGCGCCACCTTCGCGCCTTGCTCGTTGATACCTTGCGTCGAGCCAGCGGCCGAGGGCATTCAGATGACCCACGCCCCTGGCGTGACTGGCTAAGGCAACTGGGCCCGAATTGGAAACCCTCTACACCAGGCCCTACCCCAGCGCAGCGGTCTCAGACGCGTGTGGCCAAGACCCTGTCCAACCTGCGGCCCAGCACGGACCGGGTCTCGATCCTCGTGGACCTCTCCGGCTCGGTCTGGATGGAGCGACAGGGCGGGTTCAGTCGCAAGCAACTGTTGGACGTGGAGCTGCGATCCTTGCTGGAATCCCTGCCACGCACGGTGTTCTTCAATCTCATCCCCTACGCCACCCGGCCCGACCCCTATCAAGAACGACAGGTCCTGGCCACACCCAAGGCCGTGCGCCAAGCCTGGAAGCAGTTCGACTCCTGTCGGCTGTCTGGACGTGGTGACGTTTGGAGCGCCGCTCAGTTGGCGTTGGAAGACCCAGGTCTGGCTAGTTTGCTCGTCATTACCGACGGCATGCCGACGGGCGGCGAGCACGCGCAGATGGACTTGCTCGTACCGCTCTTGGAATGGGAATGCCGGTGGCGAGGGATCGTCGTGGATTCGGTGTTGATTGACTCATCTCAGCGCCTCCAACGGCATTGGTCCGACTTGGCCCAACGCACGGGGGGCCGCATGACTCCCGTGCACTTCGAGGGGGATGTGATACGGTGAGCAGCCAGACGCGCCATGCACGACCCCCAAGACCGCGACGACCCCTGCTGCAATTCCGTTGGGCAGCCGGACCAACCCGTGGATTGGGCCCAGCATTACGCCGAAGGCAATACCCCTTGGGACCACGGGGCTGCCCACCCTGAATTGGTGGCCCGCTTGCGGGCGGGAGAGGTCTGCGTTCCTCGGCCCGGCGCCCGCGCTCTGGTCCCTGGCTGTGGTCGTGGGCACGATGCCTACGCTCTGGCCCAGGCGGGCTGGGTCGTGACTGCCCTGGATCAGGTTCCTGCCCTCGCAAGGGGAGTCGAGCAACTTCTGCAACCGTTGGGTGGTGAGTTCCAGCAGTGCGACGCCCTGGCCTGGGAGCCCGATCCGGCAGGCGCATTGCTCGACCTGGTCTTCGATCACACGTTCCTGTGCGCCATTGACCGCGATCAACGCCCCAGATTCACACAACTGCTACTGCGAACCCTGCGCCCTGGGGGAGAGTTCGTTTGCCTGGTCTTTCCTGTGGGCAAACCTATCGAAGCGGGTGGCCCGCCCCACGGGTTGGACGTTGGTCAGCTCGAAGCCCTGCTAGGCGATCAATTTGATCTGGTAGCGCACGACCCCGAGATCCATCGCATTCCCGAACGCGAGCACGCCGAACACTGGGCGCGCTTCGTTCGCCGCTCTTCCTAGACGGAGAGTTCCAGGAACTGGAATCGGCCCCACGTGCTTTGAGCTCCGGGTACGGCTTCCAACACCTTGCAGAGCCGGCCCAGCGTGCACACCAGATTGCGAGCAAGAGGGCGGAAGTTACGTGAGCGGAATTCCAACTCCTGCGCGCCCGGGAGAGCTTGCAGACCGAGTTGCCTGCGCACACCGAAACCTGCTCTGCGAACCAGGTCATGCACTTGGCGAGGGGCCAGAGCTTCGAACGGACCGATGTTGGGATCGGGAGAGAGTACGTATTCGACGCCCCCGGGTCCGCGGCCACTGCGACGGAGGGACTCAGAGGGACCGTGGAAAGAACGGGACGACACGAAGCCCACAAGTACACGCCCCCCGGGTTTGAGCCAGCGCGCCATGGCGGAAAGCAACTCGTGCCGTTCTTCTTCCGCCATGCCCTCGAGCCGAAACAGGCAGGTGATCTGATCAAAGCTAGCGGATGTGGGTTCGTTCTCGGGCGTGCAGGGCCAAAGATGGGTCTGCGCACCGCCCGGCACACGCTCTGAGACAAACCTCGCCACTTCAGCCGTTCGCTCCAGCACGTGGTACCCATAAGCCGGTCGCTCACGGGCCATGCGCGCGGTGAGGATGCCGGTGCAGGGTAGGACGTCCAGCCAAGTGGCCTGCACACCGTCTTCCGAGCGCGGGACGAAGCGCTCGAGTGCCGACAACAACGCGCTGGCTTCCCACGGCCGCGGCTTGTTATGGCGCAGGCCATTCAGCACCCGTGCACGTTGGTAGGTGCCCAACAGGTCGGGCGCCCAGTCCTGGGGGTTGGGGGAGGACGGGATGGGGCGTCCGCCGTAGTGATTGAAGTGGGCGACGTCCGAGAGTGGGCGTCGCCGTGGCCCCTTGCCTGCGGATGAGCGCGGCCAGCCAAGGGCCAGGACGGCCACGACCATTCGGTCACTGGGCAGTCCCACAACCTCGCGCACCTTCTCGGCACCGCCGGTTTGCGTGATCCAGAAGGTGCCGAGCCCGAGCACGCCAGCGGCCAGGCTCATATTCTGGATCAATGCGCTTGCAGACTGGATGCCCGCGGCGTTCTCGCTGGAAAAATCTCGGCCATAGGCCACGACGATATTCACCGGTGCGTTGGCGAGTTGGGTGGAGAGGGCCCCGAGTTGCGCGTTGATCTTCGGATCGTCCACGGCTACCAGGTCCCACATCTGGTAGTTGCAGGACGAGGGCGCCCAGATTCCAGCGTGCATCACCTGCTGCACCCATTCGCGTGGCACCGGCTTGTGTTCGAACCGGCGCACGGAACGACGGCCGTAGAGGGCCTGCCAGAAGTCCTGTGCGGGCAAGGGGTCCATGGGGGGCACGCGACCCTCGGCCGCGTCCCGGTCGGCGGGCGCTACATCCTGAGTCAGGTCCACCTCGCGAGCGGGGGGGATCCCTGTCCCGGGATCATGCGCGGGTTCTGTGGGCAGGGGAGTCATGGAAGGGGCTCCCCGGCACCTGCGGGGCTGCGTACATCATCGGTCTCTAGGGTGCGCCGCGTGCACCCCTTGCGCGGGAAAAGCCAAGCCATCACCGTGGGGTGTCCCCGATTCGCCTCCCCCGACATCCAAGTGACCCATGTTCACCACTCTGCGGCTGTTTCTCCCCCTGCTTCTCGTGCCTGCGACCCTGGCCAGCTCCCCCCAGGGCGGCCGATCGACGAACGGCCCCGCTGTCCTCTCCCCCGATGAGTTTCTGCAGGGCCGCGACCTGGGGGCTGATTTCACCCTCGCGGATTGGGGTGAGGTGTCGGGCTACTTCCGCCACCTGGCCGAGACCAGCCCCCGTGTGCGCCTCCAACGACTGGGCTCGACTCATGGCGGCCGTGACTTCCTCCTGGCCACCCTCTCCTCCGAGGAGAATCTAGCCCGGCTACCGGAAATTCGGCGCATGAGCCACACGCTCTCCGACCCCCGCGGGCGCAGCGATGAGGAACTGACCCAGGCCGTGGAGCAGGGCAAGGTCGTGCTGTTCATCTCGCCGGGCATGCACTCCACCGAAACCTCTCCGCCCCAATTTGGCATGCAGTTCGCCTACGAACTGGCGACGTCGGACGAAGAGCCCTGGGTGAGCGCGCGGCGTGAGACCGTGGTGAACCTATTCCCGTGCACCAATCCCGACGGCATGGACAGCGTCGTTTCTTGGTACCGCAAATTTGTGGGCACACCCTACGAATCCACGGGGCTCAAGGAACTCTACCAGCACTACGCGGGACACGACAACAACCGCGATTGGTTCATGCTGTCCCTGGCCGAGACCCGGTTGGTCACCGAGCAGCTCTACAAGGTCTGGCGCCCCCAGGTGTATTGGGACGTACACGAGCAGGGCAGTCAGCGGGAGCGCTTCTTTGTACCGCCCTTCAGAGACCCCCTCAATCCGAATATTGACCCGGCAGTCATCACCGGGATCGACTTACTCGGTACGCGCGCGCTGCTCGACATGAACCGTGAAGGCCTGTCCGGTATTTCCACGGGTGTTTCCTATGACATGTGGTGGACGGGCGGCAATCGCAACGTACCGACGAGGCACAACATCATCGGGCTGCTCACGGAGGCCGCTTCGATCAGACTTGGAACCCCCCTGTTCTTGCAGCCCGGCGACCTTGCGCCACCGCGCGGGCTAAATCAGTACGGCCCCTCGAACCGCTTTCCCAACCCCTGGCCCGGCGGCTGGTGGAGGCTGAAAGACGTGATTGACTACGAGATGGCCTTTGGGCGATCTCTGCTGGGAAGCTTGTCGCGCGAAGGCCAGCTCTTCAGGGCCAATGCACTGGAACTGGCCCAGCGTGCGCTGACGCGCGGGGGCGAGGAGGGGCCACGTGCGTGGCTCATTCCGCCTGACAATCGGGACCTGTCCGCCGTCCGAAGGCTGTGTCAGTCCCTGAACTCCACTGGCGTGGAACTCCGGGTCGCGCAGGAGGGCTTTGAGGCGGACGGCAGGACCTGGCCAGCGGGCACCATCGTGATACCGCGCGATCAACCCTATGGATCCCACGTCAAGGACCTATTCGAGATCCAGCGCTATCCCGAGGGGGACGCTCCCTATGACGTAGCCGGCTGGACCCTGCCCGTCTTGATGGGTGTGCGGCGCGTGGAAGTCATGGCGCCGTTTGATGTGAATGCTGTCTTGGCCTCCAGCGTTGCCGAGGCCATGGGCGCGTTTGCCGGAGACGAGCGCCTCTCCGTCGAGCCTCGTCGCGGTTGGCTGGATGCCGCGAACCTGGACAGCTGGACGAGTGTGTTGCGTAACGTGAATGAGGGAAACCTCTACACCTTCGTGGGCAGTGGCCCCAAGCGCGGTCTGTTCATACCCGGTACCGGTGCCTACCCGACTGAAAAGCCAGTGACCTTCGAGAAGGTCCCGCGCATTGGTCTGTATGCCCCCTGGTCGGGTCACATGTCGGAAGGCTGGATGCGCTGGGTATTTGATCACTTCCGCGTTCCCTATCAGAGTGTCCGCAATGAGTCACTGCGGGCCGGCAAGCTGTCCGATTGGCTCGACGTGCTGGTGCTGCCTGGCGTAAGTGCCGGACAGCTGGATCGTGGCCGCAGTCCCGGTAGCGTGCCCGCGCACTTGGCTCGCGGATTGGACCCGGAGGGTGCGGTCGCTATCGAGGAATTCGTGCGGGCAGGGGGCCGACTTGTGGCTGTAGGCCGTTCGAGCGGCTGGGCCGCGGAGTTGCTGCGGCTGCCCTTGGTAGACGTGACTCGGGGCAGCGAGGCCCAGGGCTTCAGCTGCCCGGGCAGTGTGGTGCGATGTATTCCAGAGGGGCCAGATATCTTGGCCACAGCGGGTCTTCCCGCTTCCGTTCCCGTGTTTTTCTCATCATCGTCGGCCTGGAAGATCCTCGAAGAGGACGCTGCCCAGAAGGCCCAGCGGAATCCCGCCGCGGACATGACGGTCTTGGCTCGCTACGCCCCGAGCCGGGCGCTCCTATCAGGTTGGGCCCAGGAACCGGAACGAATCGAAAACCAGATCGCCTGGATCTCCGCTCGCTACGGAGAGGGTAGCGTGCACCTGATGGGCTTTAGACCCCAGTACCGTTCTTGGTCACAGGGCGCCTTCCACTTGTTGCTGCGGGCCGTATTCCTGCCCGGCTAGTAGGAGGAGCGATCAGGCCGCGCAAGCCAGGCGTCGAAGACCGGTCTCGCGCTCTCGCGCAGGAATTCCCGCGCAGGTATCTGCCGCGACGCGGGGGGCAGTGCGAATTGCTCGTGGAATTGAGCATCGTCAAAGCCCGCACGCGCGGCATCCGCACGGGTTCCCGCGAACCAGATACGGCCCACCCGCGCCCACTGGGCGGCGGCCAGACACATGGGACAGGGCTCGCAGCTGGCGTACAACTCAGCGCCGATTAGGTGGCAGCTCTGTTGTTCCCGGCTGGCCGCACGAATCGCTTCCACCTCAGCATGGGCTGTAGGGTCGAGTCGACTCAACACCCGGTTGTAACTCTCGCCGACGATTTGGCCTTGCATGACAACGACCGCGCCAAAGGGTCCGCCTGCTCCCTGGGCCAGCCCCTCGTGGGCTAGCTCGATGGCGCGTTGCATGAACCGCGCTTGGGGGGCCGAGTCTGGGAGTGTCATGGCATGCTGGTTACTGGGTCAGGCTCGTTGGGCCAGCCTGTGCCGCAGGACCAGGCCAAGGCCCGCACGCTTCTGCTCCGGAGCCGTCCAACCGAGCCGCTTGAGGCCCGTGCGGATTCGGCGCAACCGGCGGTGTTCGGTTTCCTGACGTCGCAGGTGGCGGGTTTTCGAGCGGGGGAAGTGGCGTGTACCCACAAGGCCCAGGCCGTGGCTTGCGGCGAGTCCACCGTGGGCAAACCCACTCAGGATCGCGCGACGTTCTTCAGTGAGGGAAGAGAGTTGTGTCAGACGCAGGGTTCTGGGTGAGGGCGTGATGCTGGGGAAGCCCGCACCCTCCACCTCAACGCCCCAGGGCGCCAGGCGTCGAGCGAGGTTGGCGGCCAAACGTTCGTCCAGGTCGACGGTTTCACGCAGCTCCTCGCGCGTGGCCTCGCGCAAGACCTCTTGAATTCCCATGCCGAGCATTTGGATCATGCCCTTCTCCAATTGGTCGACCTCTACGAGGGCCTTGCGCACATCCGTTACCCGATAAACCAAGTTGGCGTCCACGTGATAGACCAGGCCTTGGCGCGTGGCCACTCGTTGGGCGGGCATGTCCAAGGTGCGCGAGCGCGTAGGCAGGCGGCGCACCCGCTGCAGGAATGGGATCAATGGGTGAAAGCCGGGAGCCAAGGTGCGGCGCACGCGGCCAAAGCTGAATAGCAGGCCCGTCTGGCCCGACTCGATGGTCACGCCCATGGCACGCACGAGTCCCATGCCCGTGGCGATCACGACCACCAACAAGTCGTCCGCTAGCCTGTCCCAGATCGCACGCGCTACGCCGCGCCATTGGCTAGGCGGTTTCTCGTCGCCCTTCGTGCGGGAGTCCTGACCCGCCCGGCCACGCAGCCGCCTGTGGAGCGAGCTCTCGATCACGGTCCGGGTTCGTCAGGGGTAGGGGAGTCCTCCTCATCAGTGAATGGATCTTCCTCACTGGGAGGCGCGGCGGCCTGGCCCTTGGCACTGCGGCCCTCTTTCAGTTCATCGTCGAGGAGACCAATCACGGCGGCGTCTTGTGCGCGGCTGCGGCGCATGGACTTGTCGTTGTCTTCAGGCAGGACGGATACCACGGCACCAGCGATCAGGGCGACCGACGCTTCTTCGCCTAGGCCCTCATTTCGTAGCCGCGTGTAGAGATTGAGTTTTTCCTCCGCCAGCAATTCCAACTGGGTGATCTCCAGCGTCGTCGGAGATGGAGAGATGTTGGAGAAACCGAACTGCAAAATGCGCACTCCCCACTGGTCTTCCACCGCGCGTAGCTCCCCTCGGATCTCTTCGCACATTCCATCTACGTCGAGCACCGTGTGGCGATCCTTGCGCGAGACGATCTGCTGCACCTCAATCACGACACGGTTCTGGAGGCCCGTCACCAGGTCGTCCACCTCAATCATCGCCTTGCGTAGGTTGACGATCTGGTAAACAACCTTGCAGTCCACTTCATAGACGAGGTTGTCGTTCAGCTGGATGACCTGGGGCTCGAGATCGAGCGTCGTGTGCTTGGTCTCCTCAACCTTGAATGTCTGGAAAAGCGGCACCTTGAAGTGAATTCCGGGACCCACGATGGAGCGTGCTCTGCCCAGGGTGAAGCGCAGGGCGTGCTGGCCGTCGTAGACGATTACGAAGATGCCGGTAAGGGCGCCGAAGATGTCGAGGGACATGGGTTTGCGGTAGATGTGGTGAGCGAGGTCGAGGTCTATCTGAATGCTACGAGACCACATCCGCCGAGTGCACGGAAGACCCGGGTCGGGTCCTTGTTGCGGTCGGTCGCCCAGGCAGCATCTCGACCCGGCCCGTCCCACGTGGTTTAGGCTTGAACCTGCCAGTCGAGGGGCCGACCCTGCTCCCATGACCGCGAGCAACCAGGCCGATCCCACCTCTCTACCAGCCATTCCGCGCGAGTTGGAGGGTGACTACGAACCCGAGTCCGTCCAGCGCCGCCTCGCGCTGTGTGAGCACGTCGCCGGCCGCTCCCTGCCCTACCTTGCAGGCCGCCCGGTGGAGCCGGCGCAGGCCCAGGGCAACATCGAAAACCTGATTGGTTTCGCGCAGGTTCCGGTAGGGGTCGCTGGCCCGCTGCTGCTCAACAGCGATAGCGGTTCGCGGCAGGTCTATGTTCCGATGGCGACGACTGAAGGCGCGATGGTGGCCTCGTACTCGCGCGGGATGGCCTGGATCGCCGCCAGTGGCGGCGCGCGTGTCTGGGTCGAAGAGTCCGGTCTCTCCCAACATCCAATTCTGGAATATGAGGATGCCCAGCAGGCTCGCCGGGCCGCCACCCAAGCCAGCTCAGAGCAGGAAGTCTACAAGACGATCGTGACTGGGTTGACCTCCCACGGAAGTCTTCAATCGGTGACGCCGCGGGTGATAGGGCGACGATTGATCCTGCGCTTGGTCTTTCAAACGGGAGACGCCATTGGCATCAACATGGCCGCGCGAGCGACGGACTTGATCGCCAACCGCCTGGGCCAGGACAGTGCTGCCCAGCGTGTCCACACCCACGGACAGGATGTCGAGAAGCGTGCCAATGCGTTGAGCCTCGCAGAGGGTCGCGGACGCACCGCTCAAGCCGAGATTGTCATTGCGCGGGCCCTGATCGAAGCGAAGGCGCGCACCCAGCCCGAAAATCTTGTGGCGATCGCGCGCGCGTACGCTCTTGGATACGCTCAATTGGGAACCCACAACTGGTTGGTGCAGGCTGCAAACGGACTCGCCGGTGTGCTGCTCGCGTGCGGACAGGACGTGGCCTATTTGGGAGAGTGTGCAACGGGGTTCCTCGACTTGGATCTGACTCCAAATGGAGACCTGTACGCATCGGTGAGCTTGCCTTCCCTGCTCATTGGGACGGTGGGCGGCGGCTCGGGGCAAGGGACAGCAGCCGAGTGCCTCGACCTAATGGGCTGCGCTGGAGATGGTCGGGTAGGGGCCTTGGCAGAGGTCCTGGCGGCCACCGTGCTGGCCGGCGACCTGTCTCTCATGGCGGCCTTTGCGGCTGGCGAGTTCGTTGCTGCCCACGAAAGTCTGGGCCGAAATCGTCCCACTGATCGGCCAGACCCGTCCCCCTAGCGGGCCTCCACAGCCAAGGCCTCCTCGTTCGGCTTGACGCACCTCCTCTGCTCGCTACCCTGTTTGCCTTCCAAAGCCGATCGAGACTGAATTCTCGAGGGACGATGGGCCGCTCTGTAGGGAAGATACGCCCCCTGACGCACCCCTTTCTCCCTCCCTCTACTTTTTACCCGGGGCCCACGCGCCCCGTTCCGGCAGCGCCGGATCAGACCCTCCCAGTCACCATGACCGCCGTCCTCAAGAGCGAATCTCCCCGCAACGTCACCGTCAAAGCGGGCAAGCCCGAATTCCGCCGCAACATCGGAATCATGGCCCACATTGACGCGGGCAAGACAACCGTGACCGAGCGCGTCCTGTACCTCGCTCAGAAGCTGCACCGCATGGGCGAAGTGCACGATGGCGCCGCCACCATGGACTTCCTTGAGGAAGAGCAGAAGCGTGGAATCACCATTCAGTCAGCGGCCACGACCGCAGAGTGGAACGGGCATACGATTAACATCATCGACACTCCCGGGCACGTCGACTTTACAGCCGAGGTGGAGCGCTCGCTGCGTGTCCTCGACGGGGCCGTGGCCGTATTCGATGCCAAGAACGGCGTAGAGGCCCAGTCCGAAACCGTGTGGCGGCAAGCAGACCGGTACAAGGTCCCGCGCATCTGTTTCATCAACAAGATGGACAAGATCGGTGCTGATTTTGACCGTGCGGTTGCCAGTATCCGCGAACGCCTGGGTGCCAATCCCGTCGCCCTTCAGATGCCCGTTGGCACAGAGAAGGATTTCGCTGGCTTCGTGGACCTGATCCGCATGAAGTACATCAGCTGGGTGGACGATGGTGACGGTCGCGATTACTACGAGCAGGAAATCCCTGCTGAGCATCAGGAAGCGGCGGAGTCCTACCGTCACGAATTGCTCGAAGCCGCCGCCGAGAATGACGAAGAGCTACTCGACCTCTTCGTTGAGGATGCGGACATCCCCGAGGACATGCTGATCAGGGCCTTGCGCGAAGCCACGCAAGCGCTGGCCTGCACGCCTGTGTTCGCCGGCTCGGCCCTCAAGAACAAGGGCGTGCGGTTTGTGTTGGACGCTGTGTTGGACCTGCTGCCCTCCCCGGCCGAGATCCCTGACATTGAAGGCTCGAACCCCGACACGGACGAGGTCGTAACCCTTGAGCCGACCACCAGCAGCCCGGTGAGCGCCATGGCGTTCAAGACCGTGGCCGAACCCACTGGGGATCTGACCTTCGTACGCGTGTACTCCGGCGTACTCGAAAAGGGCGCAAAGCTGTTGAACCCGCGCACAGGCAAGCACGAGCGTGTGGGTCGCCTGGTGCGGATGCACGCCAACAAGCGTGAAGCTTGCGAGTCCGTTCCTGCCGGCGACATCGCCGCCGTCATCGGGCTCAAGAACACCATCACTGGAGACACTCTGTGTGACCCGGATCACCCCATCACCCTGGTCAAGATGACTTTCCCGGACTCGGTCATTTCCATGGCCGTGGAGCCCAAGGAGAGCAAGGACCGCGACAAGTTGTCGGAGATCATCGGCCGCATGATGCGCGAGGACCCGACTTTCAAGGCTCAGACCAATGAGGAGACCGGCCAGTTGGTGATCTCAGGAATGGGTGAGTTGCACCTTGAAGTCGTGGTCAACCGCATCGAGCGCGACTACAAGTGCGGCGTGCAGACCGGGCGCCCCAAGGTGGCCTTCAAGCAACGTCTGGGCAAGAACGTCGAGACCGAGGCGCGTTACATCCGCCAGTCCGGTGGATCAGGTCAATACGCTGTGGCCAAGGTGCAGTTTGAAACCAAGGCCGGCGTCGAAGACAGTGGCTTCGAGTTTGTGGACAAGATCAAGGGCGGCAACATCCCGCGCGAGTACATTCCCAGCGTAGGCGCGGGTCTGACGGAGTTCTTCAAGTCCGGTGGCCGCGAAGGCATCCCGTTCGTGGATTGCCGTGCAATTCTCGTGGACGGCAAGTCCCACGAGGTGGACTCCAGTGAAATGGCCTTCAAGGCTGCGGGTGTCTTGGCTTTCCGGCAGGCAGCCGAGAACAACACCGTTCTGCTCGAGCCCTTCATGAAAGTGGAGGTCACAGTTCCCGAGGAGTACCTGGGCGCCGTGGTTGGCGATCTCAACTCCAGACGTGGTGAGGTCAGCGAGGTCGACTCTCAAGGTGATCTGCGCATCGTGCGTTCGATGGTTCCCATCGCTGAAATGTTCGCCTACTCATCGGCTTTGCGCGGCGCAACCCAAGGTCGCGGTCAGTATTCCATGGAGCTTGCTGAGTACCGCGACGTTCCGCGCGGGATCGCAGCGAAGATGATGGAAGATCAGAGCTAGGTTCCTGCCCCGAGCGAGCAATCAAGTCAGCCCGTGCCTCCTGTTGGAGTCACGGGCTGACTTCTTTTTTGAGTGCACGTGAGCAGCGCGGAGACCAGCTGGGAGGGTACGATGCACTCTATGACCAGAACTGCGCGCAGACGGTGGAGCCGCGAACTTTCGACGGAAGTGAGCGGCATCGCCTTTGGCCCGGAAGGGCCGGTGCTCGTCCATGGGTTCGACCCCCCTGCGGGTGGGAAGTGGCTCGACGATGTCATTCCAGGCAAACTCGCTGCACTCGACCGAAACACAGGAGAGCCCCTGTGGATGGCGCCTTGTGAAGTGGGTTACGGCCGAGGGTTTGCCGCTGGGTTCGGCGCGCTAGGGCAGGCATTGGTCCTAGGACCCAGCACTCACGGCCACCGCATGGTGCGCATGTCTTTGGAGAACGGGGAACTGCTCGAGGGCAACGACATCTCACCCTTTGACGAGTCCATAGTTGCCCGTGACAAGTGCCATTGTGCTTCGGCCCAGCGCGTGTTCGCCTTGGATTCCCTGAGCCTCAACGAAACGTGGGAATACGCGCGCGAGGGCGAGCGCTACCACGGACTGGCCCGCAGCGGTGATCGGGTGTTTGTGACCTACACCCAGGATTCGGCCGGCATGGCCAAGAGCAGTGGCCCACAATTCAACACGGGGGTGCTCATTCTCAACGCGACCACAGGTGAATATGCCGGGCACCTGTTGCGGCCGAGCCTGGCGAGCATCCATGGCATCTGCTCGACCGGTGGGCTGGTGGTCTTGTTTACCGAGCTAATCGAGAGCGTGCTAGGTCCAGAACGAATGGGGGAGTTTGCTATCGCCCTCGGCAATCACCCCGGGGGGGGCAATCGAGACTCCCTCTCGATACTGGCGTTGCGAGAAGCTCACGCCGCCGAGGGCCCACCTCACTGGTTCAAGATTCTTGAGACGGGTCCAGTAGGGGACATTCCTGAAGTGAGTGTCTCTGCCGACAATGGCAAGCTTTACGTGGAACGGGGGGCGTTCCTCGAGGCCTTGGACGCCCTGTCCGGGCGGGCTCTGGGGGATTGGACGATCCCAGGCCTGGACATGAAGATCGGCTGGAGGGTTGCCGCTGGAGCGGGCCTGCTCGCCGAGGAAACGCGCGTCTCCCTGTTCGAACTACCTGCCTGAGCCTACGGCGCAGGGATTTGAGCAGGACTGACCCGACCGCGGCTTCCACGTTCGGCGCGTGGGGTGCTTGACGAATCGGCCCCTAGCAGGACAATTCAGTCATGATGGCAGAAGAAAACAGCGAGCCGGAAACCGACGACGACGGTCTGGTCATCCAACGCCACTTGAGCAGCGTCTTGGTAGTCCTTCCCAGTGAAGGGGTGGGCGACCAGATTCTGCGCTATGCGCGCTCGTCTCTACATGCCGTCAACGTGGGCACAAAGACTATCGCGCCCAGCTCGATTATCACCGGCCGCCTGCAAGATGAGTTCACTGTCGATGGCGAATTGGACCAAGCCAGTCTCGACGCCTTCTCTGGAATCTTGGTGGCTGGCTGCGAAGGTGAGCACCCCCTAGTGCAGGATGAAGACACCCTGCGCCTAGTGCGCCATGCCGCCGGGGAGGGCAAACTCGTTGCGGCATGGGGCAACGGCGTCAGTGTGCTAGCCAAAGCCGGGGTCCTGAAAGGGCTGAAGGTGACCGGCGAGGGCGCGCAGGCTGCAGTTCGGGAAGCGGGAGCCAAGTTCACGGGACGTCAGATCGAAGTTGCCGGCAAGAGCACGGTGACGGCCTTGGACGAAAGCGCAGGCATGCGCTTTGGTCAAGCACTCGCGAGTGCGGTCGGGATCTGAGCCGCTCATTTGGCGTTCGCCGGCCATTCTCCCCGCTAGAACAGAGTCCCGTGTACCCTAATGCCCTCCTACTTCGACGAAGCAAGTGCTCGTCAATCGCATGGCTGTGAATACAGCCCCGCGTGCACCGAAACGACATTGATCGACTGATCCAGTGACTGACACCCTCATTCTGAAGACCCTGGGCAAGGAGTTCTCCACCCAGGCTCCCCTCGTGCAAGCCACCCTCGAAATGGTGGATGCCGGACTCGGCGCGCCGTTCATAGGGCGCTTCCGCAGGGCTGCCACGGGGGGACTGTCCCCCATGGACGTGGGCAGACTCGTGCGGCGCCGTGATGAGCTCGATGAACTCGGACGTCGGCGCGGGACGATCCTGCGTGGTGTCGAGCAGGCTGGCGTGACAGACAAGAAGGTGCTGGACATGATCCAGTCTTGTGTCGATCGGTTCGAGCTGGAGGATCTATTCGTTCCTCACCGGCGTCCGGAGCCCGAGGTTCAACTGGCCTTGGACCGCGGATTGGGACCGCTTGCTGAGCGGCTTGTCGCAGCTGTGCCCCGTCAGAAGGAGGAGCCAACCGCATCAATGAGTGCGGGGGATGGCGAGGCAGCCTCCCACGAGGACGGTGACGCAACGGGTGAAGCAGATGCTGTTGCTGGGGCTGTTGCTGGGGCTGTTGCTGGGGATACTGCAGAGCCCCAGTCCATCGAACAGGCTCCCGAGGAGGAGGCATCTACTGAAGTGGCGGCCCCCGAGGCTACCCCTGGGAAGGCGCCGGAGGACGAGTCCACGCAAGCTGACGCAACTGCCGAAGCCACGGTGGATGAGCAACAGACGAGAGAACCCGCTTCAGCTTCGGCAGAGACGCCGGAATCCGGTGTTCCCACAGCACACCTCGCTGGACTCGAGGGCGACGTCGTTATCACCCCGGAGCTCGTGAACGCCTGTACCCCTTTCGTCAATCCCGATCGAGGCATCCACACAGAAGAGGAGGCTATCACTGGCGCCATTCGGATCCTCTCCGATCGCTTGGGCCGCAATGCCCAATTGCGCACGACCATTCGGCGCATGCTGCGCAAGCAGGGAATTCTGAGTGTGAAGCTGCTTGTCGAGCCCTCCAAGGCGGGACGGCACAAGTCCTTGCTCAAGCTCTCTCGACCCATCTCGCAGTTGCAAGGCGGGCGTCTGTTGGCCCTGCGCCAGGCCCAAAAAGAGCGCGTGCTCACGACGGTGCTTGACTTGGATCCGAGCCTGGCTATTCCCAAGATGCGCCGCGCTCTGGGGCGCCATGCGCATCCTGCGCTTTCGCCCCTGCTGGACGCTGTCTGCTTGCAGGCGTTGAAGATGCGCTTGTTGCCGGCTGTGGAGGAGGACGTACGCCTGGAACTGAAGGAGCGTGCCGACACAGAGGCCTTGCGCTTCCTCAGTCATCATCTGCGGCAAGTCCTGCTCACGCCTATTCTCGGCGAACGGCCGGTGTGTGGGCTAGAGATCAGCGCCAAGGGTGATTGGAATGCGGCCTGTGTAGATGCTCGCGGCGCCCTTGTGGCCCAGGCCACTATCGAAGTAGGCGAGAAGGATGCGGCTACTTTGGGCGCCGAACTGGCCACCCTGCTTGGCGAGCACCATTGCGCCGCTGTGGCTGTGGCCTGCGGCAAGGGGCCGCGTGCGAGCGTGCCCCGCGTTCGCGCCGCGTTGGTGGCCGCGAACTGTGATGTGACCGTCACGCTCGTCAATGAAGCGGGCCTATCGAACTACGCCAATTCGAGCCAGGCGCGAGAGGAGCTCGCGGATCTCAAGGTGCCTCACCGAGCCGCCGTCAGTTTGGCTCGCCGTCTGCAAGATCCGCTCTCCGAGCTAGTGAAAGTCGATGCTCGACACTTGGGACTCGGGTACGAATTGGGCCTCGTGAGCAAAGCCAACGCTCGCAGAGTGCTTGACGAGACCATTGAAATGACCATGGCCTACGTGGGCTGCGATGTGAACCGCGCCTCCATGGCCGTGTTGGCCCAGATCCCTGGGCTAGACAAGAAGGCGGCCGCTAGGATTCTGGAGCGCCGCTCAACGGCTCCCTTTGAATCACGCGAGGCGCTGCGTGAGGAAGGTCTGTTGACCGAAGTCGAGTGGATCAACGCCATTGCATTCTTGCGCATCTCCGGCGCCAGCGATGCTCGCGATCGAACGGGGCTGCATCCCGAGCAGTATCCGCTTGTCGAGAAGATGCTTGAGAGCAGTGGTGCCGAAGCCCTGGGCAAACCGGGTATCACCAAAGGCCTGCGGCGCTCGGCGTTTGAGATCGATGAGGACACGTGGAGCGACTTGATGCGCGAATTGTCCTATCCAGGTCGCGATCCACGCCGCAAGTTGTCCAAGCCCGAGCTGCTCGAGCCCGATACAGACCCGTTGCGTCTGACACAGGGTCGCGTCCTGGATGGAATCGTTAGCAGCGTGACGGGCTTTGCTGCGTTCGTGGATGTCGGCCTGGCCCAAGAAGCCATCATTCACATCTCGGACCTTTCGAGCCACTACGTGCGCGATGCGCGAGAGCTGATCAGCATTGGTCAGGTGGTTCGGGCCAAAATCAAGGATGCCAGCGGAACGAAACTGGCCCTCACCTTGAAGGGTGTCCCCGCGCCCAGCCGCAAGCGCGAGAGCGGTACCGGCTCGCGCGCAGGGTCTGGCCCGAGACGTGGCGGCAAAGATTCGGGCAAGGGGCGAGGTGGTCGGGATAAACCTGCGGGCCCCCCGCGTCGCGGAGAGCTGATTGGGGGAGGGCGCAGCCGGAGGCCGGGTGGCCCCGGCGGTCCGGGTGGGCGAGGCGACCGCAAGGGGCGCCCCGAACGCATGACACGCGAAGACCGTGCAGACCTCGATCGGCTGAACAAGTCCTCTTCCGAAGGGGCGTCCTACAATCCCTTCGCTTCTTTTTTCAAGGGCGATGGGGAAGAGCCGGCGGAGGCTCCGGCGGCTCCCTCCAAGCAGGCAGAGAAGGTCTCTCCCGCGCAGGAGAAACCCAAGCCCGAGAGTGTCTCTGAGCAGGTCCAGGAACCGACTCAAGAATCCTAGCGGCAGGGTCGCAGGCTTGCCCAGCGGGGCAGGCGCACTAGCGTGGGTCGTCCGAGATCGGAAAATCCCAGTTGTCGGACTCGGAGTCTTCGGCAGATGGACCTTCGTCTTCGTCTTCGAGTTCAACCCAGATGATCAGTTCGTCATCTTCGTCGAACTCGGATTGGTCGCGGGGCGCAGGAGCGGCTGGCTGTAGCTCAAAATCCCAGGGCTCTTGGCCCTGGGCATCGTCCTCGGGTTGAACCGAGTCGAGTTCCCCATCGGACACCGGGGCGAGGTGCGCGACAGGCCAGAGGAGGCGCAAAAGACCGCCCGCCGCGACGAACAAGGTCAAGACCAGAGTCGAGGCCAACAAGTCCCCGGGCCCGGTCTGGGCGTGTGTGAACCAATCGGCCACGATGCTGGCCGTGAAACCGAAAACCTGATTCCAAAACAACGCGAGGCATGCGAGCAGTACCACCGCGACTGACGCCCTCATCCAGAGGGCGGGGGGCTCTTGTTGGGCTCCCAAGAGGGAGGGCGAGGCGTCGAATTGGATAGGGGTCACAGGCATGCTGCTGCGGACGCGAAGGACCCGCTGTCAGCATGTTCGGACGCCCCTGCCTCCCCCTTGAGAGCAACTTCAAAGCTTCCTTTCCATGTGCGCAGGGAGGGGGCAGGATAGGGCTCGGACCTCACGGCCCAACAAATCATGTCCATCATCAAGGGAACTGCAGTGGCCCCTGGGATCGCCCTGGGCCCAATTCACATCGTGCGCGCCCACCCCGGGGCTGTCCCGATCTGGACCATTCCTGCGGACGAGATTGACTCGGAGATTGGTCGCTTACATGAAGCGCTTTCCACGACGGAGAAGCAGCTGGAGCGCCAGCGACTGCAGGTGTTGGAGAGCGCCGGTGAGCGTGATGCGGGCATCTTCGCCGTGCACTCGATGATCCTCCAGGACCCGGCTGCCTTGGAGGCGGTGACGGGCACCATCCGGGATGACTGCATCAATGTAGAGGGTGCCGTCCAGAGTCTGATCGAACGACTGAAGAAGCGCATGCAGGGCATGGATGGGGAGAACGTCCGGCAATATGCGGCGGACCTGAGCGAACCCTGGCGCATCGTTCTCGATGTTCTACTCCGACGGCAGCAGGATGCTCTAGGAGCCACGGACCACGGCGTCGTTCTGGCGGCGAGCGAGCTAACCCCTGAGGTTGTCACCCTCTTGCCGCGCGAGCGCATTCTCGGGATTGTCACGGAGACGGGGGGGCGCTACTCGCACGGCGCCGTTTTGGCACGCTCCTTGGGGCTGCCTTGCGTGGTCGGCCTCACCAACCTGATCGCCCGCCTGGAGAAGGATCTGAAGGTCATCGTGGACGGCACCCTGGGCACAGTTCAGCTGCGACCTGACGCCGAAGCGGTGGATGCCTTCTTGAGTCACCGTCAACGAAGGGAGACCCGTCACCGCGAACTGAAGGCTCATGCCCATGAGCCAGCGATCACGCCGGATGGACATTCCATGTCCGTTGAAGTCAATCTGGAGAGCATCCTCGACCTGGATGGTTTCCAAGTTGAGAGCTGCGACGGAGTGGGGCTGCTGCGTACGGAGTTCCTCTACATGGAGCGAGCCCAATTTCCCTCGGAAGAGGAGCAGTTCCGGCTCTACAGGCGCGTGCTGAAAGCCATGGACGGTCGGCCCGTGACCCTGCGTACGTTGGATATCGGAGGGGACAAGCAGCTGCCCTACTTCGCAACTCCAGAGGAACCCAACCCCGCTCTGGGATGGCGTGGCCTACGGCTGACCCTGGAGTGGCGCGACTTGTTGCAGGTTCAGCTGCGGGCGGTCATGCGCGCAAGTGCCTTCGGGCAAGTGAAGTTGCTTCTGCCCATGGTCACCTCGCTTGAAGAGGTTCGATCCGTCCACCAGATCTTCAACCGCATCCGGGGGCAGTTAGTGGATCAAGGCTATGAGGTGCGCGATCAAATCGAGGTGGGCGTCATGATCGAAGTGCCCTCGAGCGTTTGGATCATGGATCAGTTAGTCGATGAAGTAGACTTCGTGAGCGTCGGAACCAACGATTTGACTCAGTACATGCTGGCCGTGGACCGGGACAACCCGCGCGTCTCGAAACTGTACGAGCCCTATCACCCTGCCGTCGTGCGGGCCCTAGAGCATGTGGCGCGCACGGCCAACGCAGCCCAGGTCCCCTGCTCTGTGTGTGGAGATATGGCCGGCGACTACGCGATGGCAGTGGCCCTGATGGGCATGGGGTACGACGCCCTGAGCGCATCGAGGAACTTCCTACCTGAACTGCGATTTGCTCTGCGCCAAACCACATGGGTTGATGCCCAGGCCTTGGCTGCGCGAGTATTGAAAGCAGAAGGGCCCGCCGAGGTGCGCGCCGCGCTGGACGGAGTGCGGCGTCAACTGCATGAGGGATTGGGCGAGGAGTCGACTTCCGCGACCCGACCCGAGCTAGATTGAACCGGACGATTTTGCTGAATTGGTGGGCTAGATAGGAGTGCTCAAAGCGACGCTCGATTCCAACTCAGGTTGCCGGCCCGAAAAGCACTCTCCTACGCTACACTTCGTCCGCGGGGCCGATCCGCGAAGGAACTCCAGATTGCAAAGACCTAGATGGGCTAGTGAGAAACCTACTTCACCGCGTCGGGGCCGTTGGTCCGCGGAGGAGGTGGCTCGGTTCAAGGATTTGTTCGGTCTGAAGGATGAGGCCGTCGTCGCCCGCGAACTGTGCCGCTCGGTGGCCAGCGTGCGCAAGATGGCCCAGACCCTCTACGGGCGCGAACAGCGCGTGGGGCCCTGGAGCGCAGAGGAGATCGGGAACCTCAAGCACTATCTCGGCGCAACCGACGTGGACACGATCGCTCTGGTCTTGGCGCGTTCGCGCGAAGACGTGCAGGCGCAAGTGGTCGAACTTGCCCGGGTCAAGACGCCTGGTCCATGGAGTCGCGACGACACGGCGGAGTTCAAGCGCGTCTATGGAACCCGTAGTGACGAGGATTTGGCCCTGATCTTCGGTCGATCGCTCGTTGAGGTCGACGCCCTCTCCAAGAAGCTGCATCTGGCCAAGGACAAGGCTTTCTTGCGGACCCGTCATGCCGGCCGTGCGACCACCCGCATGCCTCGTTGGCAACCGAACGAGTTGGACATCCTGCGCGAGATGTACCCTATGCGGCCCAATTTGGAAATTGCCGATCGTCTTCATCGATCTGTGAAGAGCGTGGTGTCCAAGGCGCACAACCTTGGGCTGCGCAAGAACTCAGATCGTTTGCGGGAGATGGGCCGCCAAAATGTTGGCTTGCGTTATCGCCCGGACTCCGACGGTTCCTGATAGGGCCTACCAGATTCGCTCGGCCTGCAGTGTGCATGCACCTAGGTGGTCTTCGACCACGCCCGTGACACACAGCACTCCCTGTTCGCGGAGTCGGTGAGAATCCCGCCGGTAGACCTCAGAGAAGAGCACGACTTCCGCAAGCCCGCTTTCATCTTCGAGGGTCAGGAATTGCATCAAATGACCTGTTTGCGTGCGCACCGAGCGTGTGGCGGCGGGCCACCCGCGAAGGGTAATGCGCCCTTCTCGCCATTGGCTCAGTTGGGCGCAGGGGACAGGGTCGCTCGGACGCGAACCCCGCGGGCTGCGGGCGCGTAGGCGTTCGTCAGCCGGGCAGGGAAACAACCGCACCGGGTGTGTCTGCAGGGATAGGCCCAGCAAGTCGAATTCGGAGCGCGCACGTGCGAGGGTCGGTTCGTCTGGGAGACCGGGCAGGACAAGGGCCTCGCCTGGCGGGGTAGGGAATAGCAGTGCGCTTTGCCCCCGGGGCAGGGCCGTGTGCTCCACGCCTAGACCTCGGCCAGCCCACCCGGAAGTGTGGGTCCGTGCCGCGTCGATAGACTCGCGCGTGTGGTCCACCGGTGTGCGTTGACAGGCATGCAGTTGTTGCAGGTCGAGGCCACTTCCGGGGGTGGCGCGCAATTGGGGCGTGTGCAGCAGGTGTAGACGCCAAAGGAGCTCGGGGCGTGTGTGATCAAAAGCATCGAGGGCCCCGCATTGAATGAGTGCGTCCATTTCATGGCGCTGCGCGTGGCTGCGCTTGAGCACGTCGGGCAGGGATAAGAAAGGCCCATGTTGTTGGCGGCCCTCTAGGATGTTGTCGAGGGTACGGCTGGAAAGACCATGGACCTGGGCCAGACCCACGCGCAGGGCCAGAGTGCCTGGACCCGCGTTCTTGTCCGGGAGGGGTTCGGCGCTGAAAGTGGATCGACTGCGGTTGATGTCTGGGCCAAAGATCGGAACGCCCAGTCGCCGAGCCTCTTCCACATAGACCCGCCTTGGGTAATAACCGGTTTCGCTGGCCAGGAAGGCGATTAGAAAGGCCGCCGGATAGTGGGCTTTGAGCCAGGCTGTGCGGTAGGCCATGCGGCCGTAGGTCACCGCATGGGACTTGCAGAAAGCGAAGGAAGCAAAACCTTCGATCTGTTCCCAGACCCGGAGGGCATCGGTGGGGTGGACCCCCTGTTGGAGGCAGCCCTGCTGAAAATGTTCGCGCAGAACGGCGATGTCGGTTTGGCGGTGTTTCTGCAGGGCGCGGCGGAGTTGATCGGCCTGGGCCAATTCCATTCCGGCCATGTGCGCGGCGACTTGCATCACATCCTCTTGGTAGAGCATGACGCCGTGGGTGTCCCGCAGAACCTCGGCGAGACTGGGGTGCAGTGGCGTAGCTGGTTCGAGGCCGCGCGCGCGCCGCACATAACAGTCTTTCATGCCCGAGCCCGCCGGTCCGGGACGGATCAGAGCCACAGCTCGGATTACATCGTCCATGCAATGGGCCTGCATTTGCTGCAGAAGATTGCGCATCCCGGGAGACTCGATTTGGAAGCAGCCCAGCGTGCGCCCCGCACGCAACAGCTCGGCGGTCTGCGCGTCGTCTTCGGGCAACGCTTCGAGATCCACGCCGATCCCCTGTTGCTGGAGGATGTCTAGGCAGTCGTCCAGGGTGGTCAAGGCGCGGTTGCCCAGCAGGTCCATCTTGACGAGTCCCACAGCCTCGACGGCATCCTTGTCCAGTTGGGTGACCACCACGCGCCCACGGGTGGGGTGGGGTTTGGCTGCTCGGCGGCAAGCTGTCCAGTGGAACAGAGGACCGGGCGCCACCACGACGCCTCCAGGATGCAACCCAAAATGGCGCGGGGAACCGAGTAACTCAGCCCCATCCACCAGGGCGCGCCGAAAGCGCTCGTCCTGGAAGGGAAAGGCGTCGTCGGGGCTGGGCGTGGGCAGTTCGTGTAGGGCGCGGGCGAGGGGATTGTCAGCTAAGTCCACGGGTAGGTCGGTGCGGGAGCCCGGTGCCTGCCGTGCTTCTCCATGCATGGGGGCTGCGGAGGCCGCCAGGACACGACCACCCCCGCCCCCGCCCTCAATGGGTGGGCACCCTCTAGACGTAGGGCTCGCTTGGCGGTGACGGGGTGTCTGTGCTTTTTTTACAGCGTCCAGCTCTGACTTCTCGTGCGAGAACGAATGGGGCAAGCGTCGTGTCCAGGGTTGGATCTGTGCCGGGGGAATACCGTGGGCTAGGGCCGCTTCACGCAGGGCCGAGCGGGGGCTGAAGCAGTTGAGAGTGCAGATCATGGCCGTGCGTTCGGCGCCAAAGAGGTCGTACACGTGCTCGAGTACTTCGTCTCGCCGACGCCAACAAAAATCCAGATCGACGTCCGGACGGTCCCGTCGCTTGGGATTCAGGAAGCGCTCGAAAGGCAATCCGTAGCGAAAAGGATCTGCATCCGTCAGCCCCAGGCAGTAGGCCACCAAGCTGCTGGCAGCCGACCCGCGTCCCACGTAGGGGATGTGTTGGTCGCGTGCGTACTGGGCGATGCGTCGCACCAATAGGAAGTAAGGCGCGTAACCCAATTCTTCGATGGTCGAAAGTTCGCTGTCTAGGCGGCGTAGCACTTCGGGCCGCAGGGGGCGGTACCGGGCGCGGGCTCCTTCCAGGCTCCACTCGCAGAGTTTCGAATAGGGCGTTTCCTGGTCAGAAAGTGCCACGCAGGGGAAGTTCACCTGATCCAAGGTCGGAGTGAACTTGCAGCGTTCAGCAACCCAGAGAGTGCGCGCAAGTGCTCCTGGAATCGCTCCGGGGGTGCCCACGGGTTCTGGTCCTTCAGGGGCAATCCACGGACCGGGGACTTCGGGTAGATTGGCGTAGAGGACGCACATTTCAGCCTGAGTGGGGAGATGCGCCGGTTCGGGTGCCAACCACGTGGCATCGAGATTCTCGAGCAGGGCGTTGTATTTGATGGCGGTGCGAACGCGATGGGTGCGCGCGTTTCCAGGCAGGCTGTAGTACACATCCGGAACGGCCAAGGTCGCCACTCCTACGGCACGGGCCGCAGCCACGAGGCTGGATGCGGGCAGCGGTTGGGCCGGTGCGGGGCATTTGGCGGGCAGGTCAGCCCTCGCACGCTGGTCGCTTTCTGAATCTTGGACATTGCGGCCGATTTCGTCGCTCACATCGCGGGGGGCTTGGGGCTCAAGTGGCGAGCCAGAGGTCGAACCCGTGGGAGACTTGCGAAGCCTTTGTGTGCGTCGACGCTGATTTTTGCCATCCAATCGAAGGGATGCGGGTGAGATGGCCGCGAACAGTTGCTCTGGCGCAATGTGTCCAAAGAGGCCCAGTAACAAGCGCGGATGGTCGGCTAGGAAGATCAGCCCTTGCTTCCAGGCAATGGCGGCTTCGATCAGATCGAAGGGGGCGTCTTGGTCTTCCCCTGCGTCCGACCCTGCGTCCGACCCTGCGTCCGACCCTGCGTCCGAATCGGAATGTGGGCTGATCAAGCTGTGATGTCGAGCACTGACCAGACGGTTCAAATTGGCGTAACCCTGCTCGTTTTGAACCAGGACCACCAAACGACCCGGCCGTCCGCCGTCATCAGAAAGTTCTGCGCCCACAATGGGGGTCGGCATTGGGGAGCTGGGGGATTCCTGTTGAGCTGCGCGCAGGAATTCCACCAGGCCCGTCACGCTGTCCACATCAGTCAGGGCCAGGGCTCCCAGGTTCAACTGCTGGGCCCGCTCCAGTAGCTGGGCGGGAGAGTCGGTGCCCGTGAGCAACGAGTGGTGACCGTGGACACGGAGGGGGATGTACATGCAGGAGGGAGTGAAAGGGTGCGAACCCTAACAAAACCCTAATAGCGTGGCCAGCCCAACTCGAGCTGTTCGTCCGACTACTTGGCGGGAGCTGGTTTTGCGGCCAGGTACTGAGGGGGCCAGTGTTGATCGTCCTGACCGAACTCCGCGGCTGCCTCCAGGGTCAGATGCGGCTGCAATAGGTGCGGACGCGCCAAGGCGCACAGGTCCGCGCGCCCGGCGGCCAGGATTGTGTTGGCGTGATCCCAGCCCTGGATCGCGCCCACGGCCATCACGGCCACACCGACTTCGTGCCGGATGCGTTCGGCGTAAGGCACCTGATACATGCGGCCGTAGTCGGGTTGTGAGCGTGGGGTGTTGCCCGCCGAGGAGACGTCCACCAGGTCGCAACCCATTTCACCCAAACGGCGGGCCAGGAGTACGGAGTCTCCGGCTGTCTGACCTTCTTCCTCCAGCCAATCCGTGGCGGAGATGCGCACGGCCAACGGCATGTGCGCGGGCCACACTTCGCGAACGGCCTGACAGACCTCCAGTGGGAAGCGCATGCGTCTTTCCATGTCACCGCCGTATTCGTCTTCGCGCAGATTGGCCGCGGGCGAGAGGAAACTGGACAGCAGGTATCCGTGGGCCATGTGCAGTTCCACTAGGTCGAAGCCGGCCTCAAGGGCGCGTCTTGTTGCTTCGACGAACTGGTCACGGACCGCGTCCATGTCCTCACGATTCATGGCACGCGGGGTCGGCCAGTGAGCGTCGAAGCCTTGGGCGGAGGGACCGAGTGCGGGCCAGGCGTCTTGCCCCTCAAGCGGTGCATCTCCCTCCCAAGGGCGTGAACAAGAAGCCTTGCGCCCCGCATGGCAGAGCTGGATGCCGATGGGGGTGGCACTGTGCGCGTGCACAAAATCGGTGATGCGCCGCCAAGCCTGCACATGATCGTCCGCATAGATGCCGGTACATCCGTGCGAAATGCGACCCTCGGCGCACACCGCCGTGGCTTCCGTCATCAGGAGTCCTGCACCTCCCACAGCGCATGACCCCAGGTGCATCAAGTGCCAATCCCCGGGCGTGCCCTGTTCAGCGGAGTACTGGCACATGGGGGACACGACCATTCGATTGGGCAGGGTCAGGTCGCGCAGAGCGAAGGGGGCGAACACCGGCGCCTTGGCCTGGGGCGCTCCCTGCTCGGCACACCACCAGGCGCGTACCCGTTCGACGAGCTCGGGATCCCGCTCGGCCAGGTTGTTGTAGGTGATGCGCTTGGAGCGCGTCATCAAATTGAAGGTCAGTTGCAGCGGATGCTGATTCATGTAGCGGGCCGAGTTCTCGAACCACTTCAAGCTGGTTTGAGCGGCCTTCTGCAGTTTGATGCAGTCCACCCTGCGGGCTTCTTCATAGGCCAACAGAGCTGCCGGCACGTCGCCTTGCCCGTTGGAATCCAACCCCTCCCCCAAGGCCTCGTCGAGCGCCATGGCATCTTCCATGGCCAGCTTGGTTCCCGACCCGATGGAGAAGTGCGCGGTATGAACGGCGTCTCCCAGCAGTGCCACCTTGTCTTTGACCCAGTTCTCGCAGCGCACGGTGGGGAAGGTGCGCCAAATCGATAGGTTTGTGAATAGCTCGTATCCCTCGAGATGTTCGGCGAACAGGTCGTGCACGAATGCCACCGTTTGTTCCTCACTCACGTCGTCGAGGCCAGCACGTTTCCAGACGTCTTCGTGGCATTCAACGATCCAAGTCGAGAGGCCCTCATCGCCGACCTCGAATGGGTAGGCGTGAACCTGAAATAGACCAAACTCACTCTGCTTGAAGATGAATGTGAAAGCATCGAGTGGCTTGTTCGTTCCCAACCAGGTGAACTTGCATCGACGCCAATCTAGACTCGGTACAAAATGGTCCGCGTACTTCTCCCGCACCATGCTGTTGATTCCGTCAGCCGCGATGATCACGTCCGCGTCGCTCAGACTTTCGTCGTCATGGATCTCCGTCTCGAATTGCAGGTCCACGCCCAGGCCCCTGCAGCGCTCCTGAAAGATGTTGAGCAGTCGCTTGCGAGAGAGCCCGCAGAAGCCGTGGCCCGTAGAGCGCGTCACCTCACCCCTGTAGTACGTGTCGATGTCGTCCCAGTAGGCAAAGCTGGACTCGATGGCCGCGAAACTCTCCGCGTCGACCGCTTGGAAGCCAGAGAGAGTCTCACTCGAGAACACCACGCCCCAGCCAAACGTGTCGCTAGGCCCGTTGCGTTCGTAGAGCGTGATCTGGGCCTGGGGGAAACGCTTCTTCAACAGGAGGCACGCGTACAGACCTCCCGGACCGCCACCGATACATGCGATTTTCATGGTCGGGGCAGGATAGCGGCCCCCTAGGCCCCCTCAGGGGCGTGGGCGACAAAAACCTGACCGATTGAGTGGGCGTGCCCAACTGGTGCCGGAGTACAGTGGATCCAAGCGCCGTGGGCCCCTGAGGCCCTCAGCATCTGTTCGTACTCAACTTCGAAGACCCTTCAATTTCACATGAGACACATCCTTTTGGCGTCCCTCCTGTTCTGCGGCACGGCCTTGGTGGCCTGCCAGGGACCGGACCAGGACGCTGCCTACCAAATCGAGGAGTCCGCTGAGGTCTCCTTGGCCATCAGCGGAATGACATGAGCCGTGGGGTGCCCCCCACAAGTGCGGTCTGCACTTAAGGGCGTCGATGGTGTCCAGTCTGTGGACGTCGACTTCGCTTCCGCTACGGCCACTGTCACAGTCGACGGCAATTGTTCGAATGCCGACCTGTTGGAAGCTCTCGACAGCGCGGGCTTCCCTGGCAAGGTCAAGTAGTGGTCGATCCGGAGCCCCGCCCACCTCTGACCTGGCTGAACAGGCAGCGCTTCAGCTGCCAATCGGCTTGACCGAACTGGGCTCCATCCCTTTCTAGACAAGACACTATGAAACGACTCATTCTGCCTGCGCTGGCGAGTCTGGCCCTTGTGGCGTGCACGGTCGAGGAATCGACCACGCCCGCTGAGGGACCCGACACACCGCAGGAAACTCCCGATGTAACTCCGAAGGCCAAGACGGTTGCCTTCAGTATCGACGGCATGACATGAGGCGTCAATTGTCCCCCGCAAGTGCGGTCTGCACTTGCCAAAGGCCTTGGCGTCGACGAAGACAAGATCACCGTTGACTACGATTCGAAGACAGCCAACGTGGATCTCGCTGATGCGACTCCCGACATGGAGGCCCTCGCCAAGGTGATGGACGAGACGAGGTTTACGGCCGAGTTGGCTGACTAGACCCTCCTGTCCAGATTCGGAATGGCATCGCGCAGGACTGACTGCGCATGCCTCAACCGCTGGCCCTCCCCACCAACTGGTTGGAGAGGGCCAGCTGTATGGTGGCCTCCCACAGCGCTAAGGGGGTCGCATTTTGGGACCCCCGAGGGCCCAGACTTGCTGATATCTGACTAGGGGGGTACCCTCAAATTGGGAGTCCCAAATTATCAATGCTTGCCCCTCGGCCAATCCGTTTCTCGTTCATCTTGACCTGCTTGGCCGCGTCACTGGTGCCCACATCCCGCGCACAGGGTGGACAGCAGGGCCCACCGCCGGTCACGCCCAACATCCTGGTCGTGCTACTGGATGACGTGGGCGTGGATCCCCTGCGCCTGTACAACGCACTCCTGGCGGGCTCTTGGACAGGGGAGTGTTCTTTCGAGTCACCGACTCCGCGGCCTTGCCTGGATTCCTTGGACGAGATCGCGCGCCACGGCATCGCATTCACGGAGGCCTGGTCCAATCCGACTTGCTCAGCGACGCGCGCGGCGTTGCTCACGGGGCGCTACGGGTTTCGCACGGGCATCGGCAAGCCGATAAAAGTGGGCTCGGGGTTCAATCTGTGCGACTCGGAACTCCTGCTCCCGGAAGTGCTGGGGAGTCGGTATACCTGCGGCGCATTCGGCAAGTGGCACTTGTCCTCGGCGCTTGACGCCTTTCAAGCACAGGCGGAGGGCTACCCCTGGATGAACGGTTTTGACCACTTTGAGGGGCAACTCCACCCCGTGATCGTTCCCTACTGCCCGGTCGCTGGCGTCCCGATGTGGTTGGAAGTCGAGTCCAGTCCCACGCTTGTCGAACAATCGCCGGACATGTCCTCGTATCTTGTGGAAGAACATTTCCTAGATGCACAAGCGTGGATTCAATCTGCTCAGGAGCCTTGGTTCTGTTACTTGGCCCCACAGGGGCCCGGCGGCGGATATCCACAGTGGCCGCCGCAGCAGTACGGCACCTGCTCTCCCGTGGCCCCTGCAGATTCGTGCACGTTCGTCAACGGTGGATCGACTCCCCGACGCGCGGCCTATGATGCGACCCTCGAAGCAGCTGACCATTTCTTGGGCAACCTGCTCGATCAACTGGATTGGCAGGCGGCTCAGGTGCATCCCTCCCTGCACTGGTGGGATACGACGACGATCTTCTTTGTCGGAGACAACGGAACCCCGCCGCGTGTCGCCCGCCTTCCCTTCAATCCCCTCAAAGCGAAGGAATCTCTCTATGAAGGCGGAGTCCGGGTTCCCTTCGTCGTCGCGGGGTGGGGCGTCTCCTCTGAACGATGGGGAGATCACAGCCAGGAACTGGTCAGTGTCGTGGACGTGTTCTCAACCGTCTGCAGTCTTGCATCGGTTTCCGAGCCGAACCGCACGATCGATGGCATCAACTTGAGGCCCTACATGAGTGCTCGGCCCGCGTCAGGTTTGCGCACCTTCTCTTATGCTGAGAAATGGAACAACGGCTATTGGAGTTGCTATGGAGGCGGCAGCTCTCCAGACCGTGTCTACCGCAGCACCACCTATGGAGTGAACTGGAAGATTCACTACTCCAACTCACCCACGCAGTCGGTCTTTTATGACCTGGCCGCAGACCCATGCGAAAGGATTCCTTTCCTGTGGGACGACCCGGTGGTGCAGCCCTTCCAGGCCGGGCTCTGGAGTGAGGTGGCCCTACTGCTCGATCCTGCGACCTGCGATAATTTCTGCAAGTGAGTCTGGAACGGGTGAGTCGTGGTTTGTTGGGCCCCAGCCTTTACTGATTGAGCGACGGTGTGCGCAGGCGCAATCCGTCGGGTCCAGTAGGGAACTCGTCGCTCAATAGCAAACTGGAACCACGCAGGATGCTTCCGAATCCATGGCGCGTGCGAAGAGAATCGAGGGCGTCTTCCAGGCAATTGTCTCGCTCGTGGGACCCGAACAGTTCACCTTGGATCTCCCTTTCCGGACTGAGGGTCAGGAGGGTGACGCCTACGCGTTTGACTAGGGTGCGCCGCTTGGGGATGCCGGCCAGTAGGAACAGAGCGTGTTGTCCAAGGGCTTCGGCGCCCGAACCGGGTTGGGGCAGGCGTTTGCGTTTGTGCAGCCAGGGGCTGGGGGCCTCTGAATTCGAGGCCCCCGCCCGTGCACGTACATGGGGCGGGCGCGTGTCCACATAGGACAGGCGCACTTCCATGGAGGCCGCCCGTAGATGGTGTTCGCGTAAGCGAGCGCTGGCGCGCTCTACGAGGTACAGGAGCATGGCCTGCACCCGATCGCCGCGGCTCTCTTCGGGTTCGAACGTGCTGTCCCGGCGGATGGAACGAGGCGCGCGCGCTACCAACTCGTCTGCCGAATTCAGTCGATGGGAGGTGTGTATGGGGTCGTTGTCTTGCCCTTGGGCTCGGGCGTACAGGGTCAAGCCAATGGGACCAAAGCTGGCGAAGAGAACCTCGCGCGAAACCAAGGCCAACTCGCCCACGGTACGAATCGCAAAACGTTCGAGGGCTTGGCCGATCTTGTGTCCGACACCGGGCAAGTGACCTACGGGCAGGCGTGCAAGGAAAGCGCGTTCATGACCAGGCAGGATCTCTGCCACCCCGCCCGGTTTACCCAACTTGCCCGCCAGCCGCGCCAGGATGGGACCCGTTCCCACGCCGATGGTCACGGGCATGTGGGTTTGATCCCAGATTCGACAGCGCAAACGTTCGGCCACGTCAAAAGCCGAACCCAGCAGACGGGTACTGCCGGTCAGGTCCACGAGGATGTCGTCGATGGAGGTCACTTGAATACGCGGAGAAACCTCAAACAGAAGGCGCACGATGTCCTCACGCTTTTGGTTGGCGGCCTTGGAGTCGCCGGGCACGAACACGGCTTCGGGGCAGTGACGCGCTGCTTGTGAAGCGAACATGCCGGGACGCACTCCGCGTCGGCGAGCGGCATAGGAACAGGACATGACCAGGTTGCGGCTGGTGGGGGAGCCCCCGACGACCACGGGTCGGCCGCGCAGCTCGGGATGCAGGGCCTGTTCCACTGAAGCCAGAAAGGCGTCCACGTCCAAGTGCAGGATGCGCCGGGTGCGCGGGGGCAGGCGTTCGTCTCGGTGAGCGGTCATAAGTGAACCCTAACAAAACACGAACATCGGAGGGTGTCTTGTGCCGCAGGTGTGGGACGGCCGCAGGGGAGTAGGATCGGCCGCCATGGACATCGTGCTCGTACACCCTGAGATTCCCCACAACTCCGGCTGTGCCGGACGCCTGAGCGCGGCCCTGGGCGTGCCCCTGCACCTGGTCGAGCCGCTGGGGTTCTCCCTGGACGATCGCTACCTCAAGAGGGCTGGGCTGGACTACTGGCCCATGGTGGACCTGCATGTGCACGCCAGCTTGGAGCAGTGCCTGACTGTTCTCGAAGCACAGGGCGAGCGTCCGCTGGCAGATCGGACGCGGTTGTTTTCTGCACGCGGGGGCACGTCTTTGTTCGAAGCGCAGTTTGAGCCCGACAACGTTTTGTTCTTTGGCAGCGAGACCAAGGGACTGCCGGCCAGCTTGCTCGAGCGAACGGAACTCCAACGAGTGTACGTGCCCATTCGCTCCGGCGTGCGCAGCCTCAACCTGGCGAACACCGTGGCCCTGGGCGCGTACACCGCGTTGAACCGGGCAGGCGTCGCGTTGCCCGACAATGACGGCCATTACGCGCCTCATCCCCAGCGCGACTTGGACGTGTGGCCTGCGGATATTCTAGGCGAGGGTTAGTCTCGCGCCCGCAGCAGCACTAGGAGGCTCCCGGCGGGGATTCCAGTATCAGCCTGCAGACGGTGCACGTCGATCCAGGACTTCTCTCGCAAGACCGCCTCCGCGGGGTCACTGAACACCCGTTCCTCGATCATCCCCTTGGCGATAGCGACCGCACGCTGGTACGTCTCGGAGCCCTCTTGCCCCACAGGTCCCTCAAAGACGACCGCGTGAAAGATCGTCGGCTTGCGGTCGAGGAACCAGGATCGCGGCACGCGTTTGTCGTGGCCAGCAGTTCTGGATGGACTCTGTCCCGCGCGCTGGGCTACGTCCCGATCCACCAGGCCGTTGCGGTCATAGATGTGCAGCTCGGACTCCCAGCCCACGGCCCCGATGGCTCCAAAGGTCAGCGTATCGCTTGGATCCGCCACTTGCTGTAGACCGCGCCCCAACATCTTGAACATAGCCAGGTTGCGCACGCCCGTCTCCCAGCGATTCCACTCTGTCTCGTAACCGGTTTGGAAGGTTCGAAAGTAGAGCGGTTCCAAGAGGGCGCGTGGGGCCAGACTCCAACCCAGAACCGGGGGGAGAGAGACGCCCACCAAGAGCAGGCCCACGGGTAGGGCTCGGTTTCGCAGTGTATCCAGGTAGAATCCGAGCAGCATGGCCACGAAGGGTGAGGCCGGGGCCATGAAGCGAAAGAAGGGCATCCAGTCTCCGCCCACGAGCGTGTTGTAGGCCAAGAAGCCGAGCAGCAAGACTGCGGCCCCTGCCGCTCCTGCTGCGTGTGGCCCCCGCCGTAAACGTGGAAGAACTGCCAGGACCACGACGACTGAAGGCGCTAGAAGCAGGTAGGTGGCGCTCGTCTTGAGCCCCCGTACGACACCATCCAACGAGAGCTCGCCCTTGGCGTGCACCGTGTTCGCGACCCACTCACCGAAGGTCGCGTGCCTCCAAAGCAGAAACAGGCCGTAGCCTGCGGCGCAGACAAGCAGGTAGGGGCGGACCGTTTTCAGGTTCGAGTGCTTGCCTTCTCGGCCCACCCATGCGGCCAGGAGAATGCCTGCGGCCCAGAGCGGGCCCTCCACCCTGGATAGGCATACGGTCAAGCCCAGGATCCCCGCAAGCCACATGCCTTGAGGGCGTCCGCTAGCTAGCGCTCCCGCGAGGGTCAAGTAGGCGGCCAAAACGAAGAACCCCAGGCTTGCCGTCTCCAGTCCGCCGGTGGTCCAGACCGCGAAGGGCGGCAGGGCAGCCAGGCTGAGGGTCGCCAGAAACCGCGGCCAGGGGGCGAGTGCCAAGCGTCCAAGATGCACGTGAACCAAGGCCAGTGCGCCCACCGCAAAGAGAGACGACAGAACTCGCGACCAGACCTCCAAGTTGAGCTGCAGCCCCGCGCAAGCGCGCAGCAACAGGACCCACATTGTGTTGCTGTAGCCCTCGACCGGGGGCTGCGTGCCAGGGTTGTAGGTGGGCAGGCCGAGATCGGCCCAGTTGCGCGCGTAGCGGAACGAAATGTAGGCGTCGTCGATCAGGAAGTTGCTGCGTGCGACGAGCGCTGCCAAGACTGCCATGGCTACCAAGAACCCCGCCCAGGCCTCAAAAGTGCTGGAATCCCCGCCCTGCGTCGTGGCACTCGCGGATGTGTCGAGTCGGTGAGTTGCAGTGGGGGACGCGGGCATGGGGGACGTACGTTAGGGTACCGCCCCTGATGGGCGAGACCTCAACACAAATCGACGCCCACGGACCGCGTCCTGTGCGCGGCAGTCTGGCTGAGTTGCGCATCGAGTCGATTGACGATCTGGGACGCGGGCGGGGAGAAATCGACGGGCATCCGGTCGCTGTGCGCGGCGCCGTTCCCGGATCGCTCGTGCGCGTGCAGATTCGGCGACGGCACCGTGGCGCGATTTGGGGGCAGCTCGAAGAGGTGCTCGACCATGGGCCTCACCATGTTGAGGGGCGCTGTCCGCATGTGGGGACCTGTGGCGGCTGTTCGTTTCAGACCTACGCCTACGAAGGGCAACTTCAATCTCTGCGGGAGCAACTCTGCGCGAGACTGAACGAAGCCGGGCTGCTGGGGAACGTGCCCGTCGAACCCGTGCTGGGAATGAGCGAGCCCTGGGGTTATCGCAACAAGATGGACTTCACCTTCGGGACTCGGCGCTGGATTGAGTCCCACGAACCTGAGGGGGTGTCCGCCGATTTCGCTCTGGGACTGCACGTACCGGGTGTGTATTCGAAGGTCTTGGATATTCACTCCTGCGCGATTCACTTCGAGGGTGCGGACGAGATCCTGGCCGCGGCTCGTGAGCTGGCACGCGAACACGAACTCGAAGCGTGGGACAACCACCGTCACCAGGGCTTGCTGCGTCATCTCGTCTTGCGCAAGGGTGTGCGCACAGGCGAGGTCTTGGTCTACCTTGTGACTTCGGACGAAGCAGCCGAGCGCATCGACCCCTGGGCTCGGGATCTGATTCAGCGCTGTCCGCAGATTACGACCCTCGTCCAGGGCATCCATGCCCGAGCAGCCGCCGTGGCGCTAGGCGAGAGTGAGCGCGTGCTGCACGGCCCGGGGGTGATTCACGAAGTCCTCGCCGGCCTGACCTTTGCTCTCTCGCCCGCTTCTTTCTTTCAGACCAATACCCTGCAGGCAGAGCGTCTTTTGCAGTGCATTCGAGGAGAAGCCAAGGGATCTCCCGCGCGCATTCTCGATCTCTACTGCGGCGCCGGCACCATCGGATTGAGTCTGGCGGCTGGGGCGACTGAGGTGCTGGGACTCGAGTCCTCCCCATCGGCAATCGCGGATGCCCGAGCCAATGCGCGCACCAACGAGATCGGGAACGCCACCTTCTTGGAAGGAGATGTGCTCCAGAACCTGGAGCGTTGCACCCAAGACTCGGGCCGCGACCTGTGCATCGTCGATCCGCCCCGAGCGGGTCTTCATCCGCGTGTGATCCCTATCCTGCTCAAGGCCGCACCTCAGCGTCTGATTTATGTGTCCTGCAACCCGGTCACTGCTGTTCGCGACCTGGAACACCTGGGGCGCGGGGGGTACGTGCTCACTCGCGTTCAGTCTGTAGACCTCTTTCCCCACACTCCACACCTTGAGTGTGTCTTCACTCTGGTCCCCGTTGAGGTGCTGTCAGAATAGGCGCTTGGACGGGCCCGGGGTCGCTAGACTTGTGTGATGGGATCGCTGCTTTCATCTGGCTCGCTGCTGCTCTCCATGCCGGGCATGCTGGATCCGAATTTCATGCACACGGTCGTGTTGCTCGTGGACCACACCCCACTGGGTGCGATGGGGCTGGTACTAAACCGCCAATTGCAAGCGGACCTCGGTGGTCTGATGTCGGAGCGCACGACCAGTTCCTTTGCGGTCTACGGTGGGGGGCCGGTGGAAGGCCAGACATTGAATTTCATTCATCGCCTGCCGCAACTCGTTACTGGGGGCGTGAATCTCGGACAAGGCCTGTATTTTGGTGGCGACCTCGAGGCCATGCTCGCCGCGGTCGACGACCCGCGGGCTGAGCGCAGCCTGCGCATTTTCCTCGGGAGTTCGGGGTGGGGACCCGGGCAGCTGGAAGGGGAACTGGGAGCTGGCTCCTGGCGTGTGGCCCCACCGGATCTGGACAGTGTTTTTAGGGAGGGCACGCCCGAAGTCGTGTGGCGCGGAATCCTGTCGGGTCTGGACGAGCAGGGTGATCAACTCTCGCGCTTGCCACCGGATGTGAGTTGGAATTGATCCCTGGGGACCAGGATCCGTGGGTTCGACCCACAGGACCCAAACGGCTAGGCTGAACCTTCCGCTGGGTTTCCCCAGCGGGTCCCCGCATGGACGCTCCTCAAGCTGCCAATCCGCACCCCCCCAAGGGTCAATCACCTACGGCCGCGGCTGCGCGTGGGGAGACCCTCGGGGCGCCAGCACGCCCCCGAACCTGTATGGGCTGCCTGTTTACCGGCGGGCTCGGTTGCTTGGGGTTTGGGATCGGCAGCGTGCTGGCCGCTATCGTGCTCGCGCCGTCCTTGCTGGGTGGCTTCGGCACACGCCTCTTTGAGCGGCTTGCAAGTGACCGCATCGTTGGGTCGGTGGAAATCGACAACATCGAGTTCTCTTGGACGCAACCCCAGCCGGCTACCGGCATGCGGCTCTTGGACGCGAATGGTCATGAAGTGCTGGCGGGTGCAGCGACCTTGCCCTCGTTGTTGAACATGACCGGACTTGGGGAGGGGGAGTGGCGCTACGACCTACATGTGACGGACGGGTCGCTGGAATTCGATGATCAGGGTCAATCAAATCTGGCGTCAGCTATGGCCACGATTGACGGGCAGCAAATGTTGAGTGGGGGAAGCTACTCCGAGGTGTCCACATCCGGCGGGGTCAGCTTGACCGTTGATCATCTCGCCCTAAGTCGAGAGGGTGTCGATCTCGCGGACTTGACCTTCGGGACCTTCTCGTATGTGCATCTTGCTGGGGACCATGACCGCTACGACCTGCGCTGCGGATTCGCGGCCCCAGGGTCGGGATCCGTGACCCCCGTAGAGGCCACCACTCCGTTGGCGAATGGAGAACTGGAAGCGAATGGAGACTGTACGCTGGACAGCCTGCTGCTCGATTTCACATTCATGGCCGAGTCGTTGCCCCTGGACCTCCTCGGCCTGCTGCCCGACGACCTGGGGCTGCGCGAGGCATTGGGTGAGAACGGGAGCGTGGAAGTGACTCTAGGCGGGCATTGGGACGGCTCGCTGGAGTGGTCGGGAACGGTGCGAGGCAGCCAGGGGGTGTTGGGAGGGACGGTTAGCCTTGCCGATCAGGGAGCGGGCGCCACGGGCGTGAGCGGGAATCTCCTGCAATTGCCCACCGGGATCGTGGAGCGCTTTGTTGCAAGAGCGTGGTCCCTCTCCGGGAGCTTGGGTCCGGAGGTCAATGTGGAATTTGACGGCGTCCTGACGGATTCCACGTTGGAGCGCTCCTCGTTCACTCTAAGCACGCCCCAACAACCACGCGAAATGCGGGCCACGCTACAAAATGGTCGGCTGGAGTCCGTTGATGGGGAGGAGCTCCACGTGGAGTTGGATCTGACCGATCCCTTGTGCGCAGAGCTGCTCGATTCGCTGCTCCCCTGGCTGGATGTCTCAAGCAAGCCGGAGGGCAGTGATCCCATCGGCCTGACTCTAGCTGGCTTCTCTCTCCCCAGAGGAAGTGCGGGCCCTGCCGCGCGCGCCAAGATCACGCTCGATCTCGGTGAAGTCTCCTATCAGCTCCGGCCTGAGTTCAGCGCCGGAGTCATGCGCGAAGGGATGGGCAACGGTGTATACGAGGACGACGTCGATCCGATGGAACTCATCATTGAGGGCGGGCGCGTGACCTACAGCGATCTACTGCTACTGCTCGATGAAGAGGAGTTCCTTCTCAGCGGGGAGATGGTCTTGAGCAGCCAGGAACTCGTCTTCCTGGATGTGCAGTGTCCCGCGTGCTTTCTGCCCCTCGAGGGATCGGAACAGGCGGGCTACATGGCCATGGACGCGGTGGTTCGAGGTCACTGGTCTCAGCCCACCGTGAGCTTCTCCAGCGAGATGTTCGAAAACCTCCGCAAGCAGATCGAAGTCCTGCGCGGTGTGTTGGGCGACGGGCAGTAATTCTAGGCGTCCCATCCCAGGCTCCTGCTGAGGGGCCGCTGGGAGCTCACGCCGTTGGCCTGGCTAGAACTCCACAGGCCGCCCGAGCTTGGCGCTCACAGTCTGGGCGATGTTCTGCAGCAGGTGCGTGCCATCCTTGCTAGAAATCCAAGCTCCGTCCTCTCCCCGATCAAAGTGCCAAGCGTGCGTGCCGGCAGCGAACCACATTTGCCGGGCTGCGGATTGGCGATTGAGTACAAACGTCACGCGGTCCGGGAACTCGATCTTCAGGACACCGTCACTCATGGTGTAGTCCACCTCGTCTGGATCAAAGGCCTCGAGCCACGACGCCACCTGCTCTAGGCATTCATCCGATTCGAGGGAGAACTGAGAATCTTGGGGATCACTGGGCATGGGGCGTGCGCGTTCTAGGAGGGGGCTGCATCCGGGGCATCGGACTGCGGGGCGGGCCCACATTCTGCCATGATCCGCCGGCCGCTAGCAGCCCAAGAGCAGATTGGGCAGGAGCGCAGATCATGTCCGCGAGCCGGGCAGTATTGGCGCCCGAAGTAGATGATCTGCAGGTGTAGCTTGTTCCAGTCTTGTCTGGGAAAGACCTTCTTCAGGTCGGACTCGGTCCTCTTGACCGTCGTGCCAGAGGTGAGCCCCCAGCGACCCGCCAGGCGCAGGATGTGCGTGTCGACCGGAAAGGCCGGAACACCAAAGGACTGGGCCATGACCACCGATGCCGTCTTGTGCCCCACGCCAGGCAGAGCCTCGAGCTGTTCAAAACTCTCGGGTACACCGCCCTCGTGATGATCGATGAGTTGTTGAGCGAGCCGTTTCACGTTGCGCGCCTTGGTGGGTGCGAGCCCGATGCGACGTATGAACTGAAGTATGCGTTCCTCGCTCAAGCTAGCCATGCGGTCAGGCGTTCCTCCCGCTTCAAACAGGGCTGGGGTGACTTCATTGACACGCTTGTCTGTGGTTTGAGCCGAGAGCAGTACTGCGACCAGCAGCGTGAAGGCGTCGGTGTGACGCAGGGGTATCGGCGTGTCCGGGATCAACTCATCCAAGATGCCTTGGATGAGCACGGCCTTCTGTGCGCGCCGCATGGGGTTACTTCCAGGTGAAGCCCGGCTTCAGTGCATCGCTCGACGCGGGGACAACGGCCATGAACAGTGGCAGTTCACCGATGGGTTGGGCCTTGATCAGATGTCCGGGCCGCTTGTCCGGAACTTGGACACGCAAGGTCGTGCGGGCATCCGCAACCAGTCGGAATGTCTCAGTGGATTCATAGCGATCTCTGGGCCGAGAGATCGCCAGACGCATGTCCAGGTCCGTGGGCAGGATGCCGAAATCGCACAGGCCCTCGGGGCTGACCGGAGCCCTGCGAAATTCTCGCCACTTGGCCTCAGCCTCTTGTCCAGTCGGGGACGCCCCCTGGTTGTTGTTCGCCCTTGTCTCGCGGGTCTCACGAGTGTTGGCGGGTCCGAGCAAGCCCTCTCGTGGAGGACCAGCGCTGTCCTTGCCCCCTGCTGGGTCGGAGTCCTCTGCCCCGCTCTTGTTGCGGTTGCGCGGGTGCTTGACTCCAGGCTCCAGCGGTTGGCGCTTGAGGAAGCCGGGGCGCTTACGCGCCCGACGTCCAGCATTCAGGTCGCGCTCTCGTACCATCAGGGCCGCCTGCAACTGAACGCCCCCGTCCGCAACTCGCAGCGGAACAGGATCAATGATCACCTCCAGGTCTGTCCCTCCAAGCATCACCACACTCAGTTCCGAAAGTCCGCCGGGACGCAATTCGACGGTTTCCTTTGCGGCCATGATCACCTCGCCGATGGGGCCGATGGAAACCTGATACGGGCCGGATCTTGGAATGTCGACTTGGAAGGTGCCCGCCGTGGTGATGACCCCACCAGCAATTTTCATAACCCCTTGGCGTTGGGTTGGGTGAGACTCGCCCTCGGCCAAAAACCAGATTGGCCACGTACCCACGGGCTCTCCGAAGACGGTGCTGGCCGTGCCCCGTATGCGAATGACGCGGGCCATGCGAACGACCAGGCGTTCGGTTGTGCCCTGCTCGACGAGCACGCTCTGAAAGTGATTCATCAAGCCTTTCTGGCGGATCTTCAAGTCCCACTCGCCATGGGCGCAATTGCGCAAGTCCGCGCTGCCTGCGTACTCAGACAGTTCACCCTCAGGGTCCGTCAGGAGTACACGGGCTTCGGGCAGCAGCTGCCCGTCTTCAGACATGACGAGCACGGAGAGATTCGTCGATTTGCCAACGGCCTTCGCCGAAGAATCGGCGAGTTGGGTCTGGGTCAGCTGGGTGTCGGGATTGGACCGGATTGGAGGAGCCGTGGTGCTCGGACCCTTGATGGGACCCTGCATCGGTCGCGTCAACTTCCACCCCAAGCCGCCGACTCCGGCAATGAGTCCGGCACCCAGGAATGCGAGCAGCGTTCTTGATGAGGCTTGCATGAGGGGCAGTACGGTGAGTCCCTAGCTGGGTGAGCGCGAAGCGGGAGGTTCGAGGCTCGATCCAGCTCAGATTGAGCCCAGGATGAGCACAGGATGAGCACAGAATAGGACCCGAGTGTTTCCTGAGGACAGCCTTCGGTCTCAGATGGGCTCGAACTCAAGCAAAGGGTCGCCTTCCAGCACCTCTGAGCCGTCCTGTGCGATCCAAGCTGTCATCCGCGCGAGTTCCGGCAGCCCTCTTGCCGGGTGGTAGGACACGTGGGCAAAAGTCTTCATCACTTCGATCAACCCCAGCGCCGTGCCCTCTTTCAACTCTGCTCCGGGGCTGAGGAACGGCGGGCTGTTCGGGCCCGGCCGATGATAGAAGCGGCCACTCTGTGGAGCCGACACCACGTTGGATGGGGCAGCAGCATGCGCCGTCGCGAGTGGCGCCGTCGTCTCATCCATTGCAGATGCTTGGCCGATTGCCAACTCGTAGAGAGGTGTTCGAAAGCCCACAGGCGTGAGCACGCGTTCGGACGGCGCCCCCACAATCTGGGCGCGGGAATGACCTGGCCCGGCGAACCCGGTTGGAAGCGTGAGCGCGATCGAGCGACCCAGGCGCGTGAGGTGTCCCAGCGCTTGACCGGCGCGGATCCACGTGCCTTCCTCCAGCGCACCCGTAAACAGGCCCACATCCGGGGAGCCCAAGTGCACGCACTCCTCGGAGATCATGGGGATCACGAACAACTCGTCGGTCGATTTCACGAGCGGACCTCAGTCAGCGCAGCCAAGTCGTGCAACGACCAGATACGGGGGTTCTTTGTGCGGCGCACGCCACAGGCTGAGTAGCTTGTCTCGGCAAAGAGCTCAACCCACTGGCGCAATTCGCTGACACCGACAATTTCGTCTGTGTCCATTTGTGCAGCCGACTTGAATGGATCCATGTCCCCCTCGATGCGCTGCTCTGTTGCGCGCATTCCCTCTTCGATCTGCGCGCGCTCCTCGGGATCCTCCACGGCGATTTCGAACTCGTCGTCGAGCTTTGTGTTGAAAGCGGCGATGGCCAGGGTGCGACCTTCCATCACGGACTGGCGAGTGATGGGAGTGGAGACCTGCACAACGGGCTCATAAGGCAGCCCGGCCATGGCGTAGTAGCCAGCGCCTGAGGCCTTGCGCAGCAGCACGGTGAACATGGGCGTTCGATTGGTGCTATTGGTGTAGATCAGGCTGGAGCCATAACCCAACAGGCCGAGACGCTCTGCCTCCACGCCAATGTCGAAGCCTGACACGTCCTGCAGCCACACCAAGGGGATGCCATCGTCGTTGCAGGCGCGACTGAACGCGGAGAGCTTGGCGATACCCTGTTTGTACAGGATTCCTCCCGGCTTCTTGGCGCCGTGGTGCTCGGGGTCGTCGATCAGCCCTTGGCGGTTGATCGCGAAGCCCATGTACAGACCTCGCACGCGGCCCACACCCACGATCAACTCTCGCCCCTTGTGGGGCAGAATTTCCCAGAACAAGCTGCGGTCGACCAGTCGCGCCAACACCTCTGTGGCGTCGTAGGTCATGCGGTGGTCGCTGGGGAACAGGCCGGTCAACTCACTAGCGGGAAAGTGCGGGTCGGCGGCCTCGGCGCCGTAGCCATAGAAGCGGGCGGCGCTGCTCGGTAGGGAGGCTAGTTCGTCACGGATTGAGTCGATTGCCGTTTCGTCATTGGGCACGCGCACATCTGCGCATCCCGATTGATGGACGTGCACTTCGGGACCGCCGATGTCCAGGCTGGAGAGGTGCTGGCTCTTGGCCCCTTTGATCAGGGCCGCGCCGGCGATCACCATGTAGGCTTGCTCGGTCATGTACACCCGGTCGGAAATGATGGGCATGTAGCCGCCCCCGGCGATGCAATCTCCAAAGACCCCGGCGATTTGGGGCACCCCTTGTGCCGCCAACTCCGAGTTCTTCATGAAGATGTGACCAGCACCCGTGCGGCCCGGAAAGGACCGCGATTGTTCAGGCAGGAACAGACCCGAACAATCCACGAGATAGACGACCGGCAGGCTCAGACGCCTGGCCATCTCCTGACCGCGTTGGATCTTCTCAGACGTCAAGGGCCACCATGACCCCGAGGCCACCGTGTTGTCATTGGCGATCACCATGGTCCAGCGGCCATGGACTTCGCAGAACACCGTGACGACTCCCGCACCCGGCGCATGCAGCTTGCCGAACGCTCGCTCGTGATTGACGAAGGTGCCCACTTCGAACAGTCGGCTTCCGGGATCACGCAGGAGTTCGATCCTCTCGCGCGCTGTGAGTTTGTTCTTGGCGTGCACCCGCTCGCGGTACTTGGAACCCCAGCCCTCGGCTACCTTGGCGCGTTTCTCAGTCAGTGTTTGCTCGCGCCCTTGCAGGTCCGCTGCGTTCGCCTCGAAGGCCCGGGCATCAAGCGCCTTGTCACGCGCGCTTCCGATTTCTTGTAGAGGGACGTGAGCCATAGGGGTCAGTCGGTGCCGGCTGAGGTCAGGGCATCCAGGTCGGCAGGGTCAAATGGCAGGGACCCGGTGTCGTACTCGCCACGGGTGAACTCTGGACTAGAAAGGACAGCGATGTGCAAGGGAATCGTGGTCTCAACTCCCTCGACGCGTGCGCTTCGGAGCGCGCGCAGCATGGTTTCGATGGCTAGCTGGCGCGTATCCGCGTGCACGATCACCTTGGCCAGGAGTGAATCGTACTGGGGTGGAACTCGGTCCCCCGCGCTCAAGTGCGTGTCCACCCGCACCATTCCGGGGCCAGGCGAAGTGGGCAGGTCGAAAACCCGGACCGTTCCGGGCGTGGGCCTGAAGTTGTGACGCACATCCTCGGCATTGATGCGGCACTCAATGGAGTGGCCTCGCAATTGAACTTCGTCCTGGGACATGTCCAAGTGCTGGTTGGCCGCGAGCCGCAGCTGGGCCTGCACGATGTCGACCCCCGAGACGCACTCGGATACCGGATGCTCCACTTGCAAGCGAGTGTTCATTTCCATGAAGCAGAGCTGGCCGGTGTCCGGCCGGCGCAAGAACTCAATCGTGCCAGCACCTGCGTAGCCCACGCTTGCTGCGGCGGCTGCGGCGGCTCGACCAATGTCCTGGCGTTGGGAGGGTGAGAGCGCGGGGCTCGGGCTCTCCTCGATCAGTTTCTGGTGGTTGCGTTGGATCGAGCACTCGCGTTCACCCAGATGGATAGCGGCACCGAACGCGTCCGCGAGCACCTGAACTTCCACGTGCCTACCCCCGGACACGTAGGCCTCCAGGTACAAGGCGTCATTGCCGAAGGCCGTGCGCGCCTCAGTCTGAGCCTCGACAAATGCGGTGCGCAGAGTCGCTTCGTCCTGGCACAGGCGCATGCCGCGACCTCCGCCACCTGCGTCGGCCTTCAGTAGCACGGGGTAGCCGATTTCGCGCGCCACCTCGACGGCGGCCTGAACGTCGGGCAGCAGCCCCTGAGACCCGGGAATGCCCGCAAGCCCAGCCTCGCGCATCGCCCGTTTTGCTGGCCACTTGAGGCCCATGCGGTCCATGACCGAAGGTCGCGGGCCCACAAAGCATAGGCCGTGTTGCTCGCACAGTGCGGCAAAGCGTGCGTTCTCGGCGAGAAAACCCCAACCGGGATGAATCGCACTGCAGCCTGTTTGCAAGGCCGCCTGAACTACTGTCCCCGCGCGCAAATAACTCTGCTCGGGCGGGCCCATTCCAATGCAGACCGAAGCGTCAAAGACTCTCAGCCAGGAGGCTTCGGCATCCGCGTCCGAATAGACTCCGATGGGGGACACACCCAGCGCGCGCGCGGCCCGCGCGATGCGGACGGCGACTTCTCCTCGATTGGCGACGAGCAGGCGGCGGAACATGGCCCACAGCCTACCCTCTAGGCGGTGGTGTTTCTCGGCGTGCGGTGCTTCGCGACGACAGATCATGCCGCTGGCAGCGGGACCTAGGGGATGATCCCGATGGAAGCGTAGACTGGAACTGTGGCCACGCCCCCTACCCAGATCCTGCTCCGGCCGCTCTTGGCCTCGCTGATCCTGACCGGTCTAGTAGGGGCTGAACTCCAAGTCCCGCAGCTGTCGACCAACCCACCCGACGACATTGAGCGGATGCTGGCCAGTCTCTCCGCTGAACGAGCCGCGGAACGCTGGGGTGCCGAGCGATGGCTGGCCGCTCATCTGACCCCCGAACACCTGCCGGTCTTGGCGGAAACCGCATTGGCTGGCGGTCGTGAGGTCCAGGGTCGGCTGGTTCGCGCCCTCTCCAGCGACCCCCGGCACATGGGCATGAACGTCCTGCTCCTGACCGATGCGCGAAAGGAAATCGCCCTGCTCGGCCAGCACGCCTTGGAGGAACTCTTACTGGGTTGGAGTGCATCCGCCTTGGAGACTTCCGCAAGCGAGGGGCGATGGCCTGCCGCGTTGGACCTGGGCTTGCGGGCCTACCTCTTGGATCCTGATCGTGGCGGCCTGGACTCGGCTCTGGCTCGAGTGGACCGCTGGGGTCAGGGCCCCATGCCCTTGGTCCTCGATCCCAGCTTGGATCCAGGCGTGGCCCGCGACTTGAAACTCCAAGCTCCGCGTGCGGGATCCACCGGCGCGTCGCAGAGTCCAATCCACGGATCCTGGAACCAGGGACTGACAGGAATTCTGAATCACTATGGGGTGGCCGCTAGCGTCGTGGGTTGGCGCGGAACGGGCGAGTCCAGCACCCAAGGCACCCACCCGTTCGCGCTCATCCACAAGCGACGGCGCACGCCCATTGCCGCGAGTGATCACGTCTTGGGTTGGTGCCGAGGAGTTCTCAAGCCCCATGACCGGGCTTGGAACGTGGCCTCGGCGCGCGCACTTGCGGCAGTGGGTTGGCCCGCAGCAATGATGTGGCTGGAAGAGCGCTGGCTGGCTGGGGACGACGCCGCCCTGGAGGGCCTGTTGCTGGCCGCCCGGCGGGGGCGTGTTGCGCCCAGCCTGCTCGACCCGGATCGCCTGAGTAAGTTGTTTCCGAAGATCCACGGCTTGCAGGTCAACGAGCTCGAGGATCTGCGCCTGCTCGAAGATCTCGCCTGCGGCGTCGCCGGTCTGCCGCTGCCTGCAGACCACAAGGCTCGCCTCACCGAGGCGCTGCTCGAGGATCCGACCGCATTGGACTCTGCCGCGCGTTGGGCACGTCTGGTGGTATGGGAAGGGCAGCGGCCGACAGGCGAGGCTGTTCGCGACCTCTGCTCCCACTGGTTTGAGTCTGAGACAAGGCCAGCATTGCGGTGGCAGGCCCTACGGACCCTAGGCGCCCTGGGGGGTACGCTTGCAGGACCTCCCCGCTCTCATTCTCTTCTCGGAAGCATGCAGTGGGCCGAGGCACAAGGCGGCCTGGATTTATGGATTCGGGACCTGATCGCGGTGAACGCGCAACCCCCCGAGCAACACGCCGAGTTCCAGGGCACGCTTGCGCGGCGCCTGGCCTACTTGCAGTGGTGCGTCGGCACGTCGAATGGCCAGCGAGCAGAGGGTGTTCTTGCCCGACTGCTTGAAGAAGAGGACCCGATCGAGTTGGCCCTCGCGTGCAGGCGTTGGCAGGGTAGCGGGTTGTTTGTGGAATTGGAGGCGCTTGTCCGCGCTCTGGCGCTCACTCTGGAGCCTGGCCAAGGCCCTGACCTTGGCCCCGCCCGTCGTCAGTTTCTCCTCCTGACGGGCCTAGCCGGGGCCACCGAACGGGGGGCCGCGTGGGCCCGCTGGGAAGCCCGAGGGCCCGAAGCCTCGCGGGAGCAACTCCAGGACCTGGCGTGCCTGGTGGCTGACGCTCCGCCCGTAGGGGGTCGGGCGCGCCAGGCCTTGCTCGACGCGGCTCGCGAAGGGTCGGCGAAGGTCGAGGACTTGGGGGCGGCCACCCTCGTGGCCGGGCGTATCCTCGTGTGGGCCGGGCTGGGACCGGAGGCAGACATCCTGCGCGATGAAGTCCACAGGTTCGTCACGAGGTCAGGAGCAGACTTGTCCGGGATCCTCTTCTCGCGCGACTGGCCCACCGGATCCGCGCCGCCCTTGCAGAGACTGTGGCTGCGGGACCGGCACTTCGAGTGAGCTGTCTGGTTTCGGTGTTGGACCGGATCAGCCACTCTGAGGGTCGATTCACATCTGCCGAGGCGCATTCGAACTGAACTGACTGGGTTTAGTGTGCATCCACTCCGGGAATTGCCCCCAGCTTCAATGAAAAGGGGGCTGTCGGCCAGCAGGCCCCCCTCCTCACGTAGCGGGTCCCGAATGGTGGTCTTCAACGCCCACAGATGAGGCCAAAGGAAGGAATGCTGTTTGTGGCTAGGCCCAGGGAACCCAGTCAGTTCTGATTTGAACCAATTGGTCTGGGGTCTCCCGCGCCATGGGCCGATGATGAAGGACAGCGCGTTCGACCGCGCCACTCTGTAGCACCGCACAAATCATGGCTCACCCCTTCTCGAAGACCGACGCCCTCAAGGCCGCCCAGCCCGGCGAGGCAGCCGATCGCGCGATCAAACGCCCCGAGGTCGTGCTCGCTTCCAAGCCCCGAGAGCAGGTCGCGGAGCAATTCCGATCACTGCGCAACTCGATCCACGCTCTGAACACTGACGGTGCGTCCCACACATTGGTGATGGCGAGCGCATTGCGGGGCGAGGGCAAGACTGTCTCCACGGTCAACCTGTCCGCGGCCATGGCGGAACTGCCGGGCACGGAAGTTTTGATCATCGACGCTGACCTGCACAACCCGGGCCTTGAGTCTCTGCTGGGACTCCCACGCCGCCAAGGACTGACCGAAGTCCTGTCCGGCCTCCTGCCTCTTGACCAGGCTATCCGTCAAACGTCCATGAGTGGGGTATCCGTGATGGGTGCCGGGCGCCTGCCGTCCAACTCATCCGAGCTGCTGGGGTCGGATCGCATGCGCTCCATGCTCAACCAGGTGCGTCAGCGCTACTCCTACGTCCTGATCGACACGCCTGCTTCCATGACCTACTCCGACGCGAGCCTCTTGGGCGCCATCGCGGACGGGATCCTGTTGGTCGTGCGCCTCGGGCAGACACCGCGACATTACGTGGAGGAGACGCACAACGGCTTGGAGTCTCTAGGCGGCAATGTGCTCGGGATGTGTCTCACCGGCGCGGATCAGGCAGACACCGCCAAGGAACAGGGCTAGGCTCCTACGCCGTCGCTCCGCGGCGCGGGGGGCTACAGCAGGCCCCCAAAGCGGCGCGCCTTCTTGGCTTTGAAGGGTGTCCCATTGCGCGCACTGCGGATCAGCCCGGGGAGCTGCAACTTCTCCCAAGCCAGGGCGCGTTCATAGTCAGGGTGCGAGGCCTCATGGGCTCGGAATTCTGCGCCGTGGTGGATCCACTTTTTGCCGGAACCGCGCTTGGGGGGCCAGCGCGCATGCAAGAGTTCATGGGATAGGACGAAGCACACGAACCAGCGTGGGACTTGCGGTTGGTCGAGCACGGGGTGGATACGAACCACGTGGGTGGCAGGGTCATAGCTTCCCAGGCGCAGGGAGTGCCGGCTGCGACTGCGTGCGCGCCGTCCCCAAGTCAATCCGGGCACAGGTCGATCCTGGTTGAAGTGGTTGGCCAGGAACTGCTGTTGGACCTCCCGGGCCAGCAGCGACAGGTCGTAGGTCTCGCCCTGGGGGAGCAGGGCTGCCGGGGTCCGCGGGTGCTTGGGTTCGGCTCTCATGCGCTGCTCAATCCAACCATCGAGTAGCGTGCAGGCGCGTCTTGCCCGGCGTCCCACCAGGAGCCAGCGCGCGAGCGCGCCGCAGACATCCTCGGGCGCATCCGCGAAGGCCCGGTGCAGGCGGACTTCCAGTACTACCGGCCGGCCCTTCTCTTGGGCACGTACGGGCACCGTGTGGGAGCGCCCAAAGCTCACGTGTACCGGCCGATGCAGGACTTCAATCAGCAAGTCCTCCCAATGCCGGGGTGTTGGACAGGCGCCTACGGCTTTCCCGGCTTCGGCCGAATTCTCTGGGCGCTGAGCTGCCATAGCGGACAGCATGCTGGTGAGCGGCCCGCGAGGCAAGCCGCTGTGGCGTTCCCCCTACGAGCGCTCAGTTCGTGATGTTGAACTCTTGAACGTACGACTCACCTTCGCTCACCGAGATGCGCACCCGCGTCTTCTGCAGGTCCAAGCTGCCCTGGAAGGGGTTACTGTCGTTGCGCCGCTTGGCGTGGATGTTGTAGGAGCCTGCCGGAACGTGTCGGAAGGTGTACTTGCCTTGCGGATCCGTACTCACCGACAGATTGAAGCGGACGTCTCCCGAGCTTCCGTCCATTTGCAATTGAACCACGGCGCCGGCTAGGCCCTTGCCGCTCGGTCCGTGTACGGTGCCCTGAATCGTTGCACCTTCGGCCAACTGGATTTCTGGCAGCTCCAACATGTTGTCGCCGGTGACCACAATGCCGGTCTTGATCGTCTGTGAGTAGCGGGCGTGACGCACGTCGACCTGGTACGTAGCGGCGGAGAGCCCTGAAATCTCAAAGTCTCCACTGGCATTGGTGCGCACTTCTTTCACTGTTGCTTCCGAGGGGAAGGCGTCAAGACTGCGGAAGAAAGCGTCGTCGGCGTATTGCGTGTCCTGTGTTTTGACTCGCGCACCTGCAACGCCCTTGCCCTGGGCGTCCACGACGCGACCCCGAAGAGTCCCGCCAAGTGTCAGTTGAACGACAATTCCGCTGAGCTCTTGTCCGTAGACGATCTCAAAGGGCTCCGAGAACGACGGGGCGTGGTTCTCGTCCCTAGCTTCCACAACGAATGCTCCGCGCTTCGGGCAGGAGAGGGCGAATGACCCGTCCAGCGAGTCCACCACCTTCTGGGTGGTCGAGGGGATGGCCATCGTTGTATCGGTGTTTTGCACCGGATTGCGCAGGAGAACGGTGAAGTCCCTCACAGGCTCCCCCAGGCTGTCCACGACCCGGCCCCGAACAAGGGGCAGGGGAGTCAGGGCCACGGTCAACGACATCTCTCCCGTTTCGATCCGCGGCTCTCGATCGGTTTGGTAGCCCTTGGCGGAAAACATCAGCGTGTAGGCGCCGGCACCAATGTCGTCGAACAGGAATTCACCAGCATCATTGGTTTCGACCGACGAGCGGGTCGTCTCGGCCCTGGAGTTTGGATGGCTGAAGGCCTGGACCGTGGCTTCGACCAACGGGACTCCATCTTGGGAAGTGACCGTCCCGCCGATCATGTACGCCACGCTCAAGGTCACATCCCGCAGGACGCCGGCTTGGCCTGTGACGTTCATTTGTTGGATCGTCATGCGCCCATAGCCATCCGCCTTGACGGTCATGGAGTAGTTGCCGCTGTCTACGCTGAGGAACTCGTAGGAGCCGTCGGCCGACGACACAGCCGAGAGCGTGTTGGGCCCGTTGTCGTCCGCGATCGCTCCCAAGCTAGCCATGCCCAGTAGCAGTTTTGCCCCGGCGACCGGGTTGTTTGAGCTGTCGGAAACCCTGCCGTGCAATCGCACGCCCTCACCCAGGGTGATCAGCAGGTTGTCACGCGCCTCACCTTCAGATATTTGGATGTTGCCCTCTTCCTTGCGACCGTACTTGGGGTGCTTGGCGATCAATGACAAATCGGTGTAGGTCTCAACGTTGCGAAAGACGAATGATCCATCCGCTTGGGTCATCTCGGTGCGATCCCCGAGGCGCTGGTCGCCGGAGGGAGGGCCGAATAAACTCGCTTCGTACCCGAACTTGGTCAGCGTGACCTCAACCCCTTCGAGACCCTCGCCGTTCGCAACCACGCGTCCGCTGACAGAGTTGGCCAGGATCGCGTGCGGAGACTCCACGCGCTGCGTGTCCGCCGCTGTCGGAACCTCTGCGAGCCCGCTGTTGTCGCTGGGCTGCTGCAGGTCTTCGGGCTTGTGCTCTTGGACTGCGAGAGCTGGGCCTTCGGTGCCAGGGCCTACTGGAACTTGGGGGACCCCGCCGGTGTCGTCTCCAAACGGGAAGGCCAGGAAGTAGATTCCTACGGCAAAGGCGACAAGCAGCAAGACGGGAAGCGGGCGAATCATGGCTGTTGGGTGTGGCTGGGTGGCGCGCGCCTGGGCGCGACCAACGGGTCGGGTTCAGCGTATTGGGACGAGCCGCAACAGAGGCTCTTCCGGAGTGTTCGAAAAACTATTTTGGGAGGCGCTGCGGGCCTTGTAGGGCCCTAGGCCCGGCCTGTGGGGGCCGGTTTGACGGGGCTGGGAACGGCTCGGTCCAGCCATGAAGGAAAAAACGACTCCTTGGAGGTGAGGGAGCCGAGGAAGTAGCAGAACAGGAGCAACTCGGGGTCCATCTTGCGCCGCAGCTCGATCTGGGCTGCACGGCCCAACAGGCCCTGGCGGATGGTGGCGACTTCTCCAGTTCGCGTGGCGATCACTCGCCAGCCTCGACCGAAACCCGTACGGGGCACGACCCGGTAGGGTTTGCTTCCCGTCCAAACATCGATTTGACGCCTGCCCACGTGCCAGCGGAGGGAGGAACCCAGCCACTCGCCCCCTTCCGTCCAGACGGAGAATTGGGCTCGCAGGAGTCCGGGATCGCGCCTGAATTCCAGCACTTCGCCCTCTTCGGGTAGGTACTGCGCGCCGACCACCAGGCCCCAGCGATTGCGGCGCACTTTCAGGCGACCGAGTGGGCTGCCGTCGGTTTCGAGCAGGGCGTGAACGGGGTTCCAGAGTCCTCGGACCTTGGTGTGGAGGGTGCGGAGAGGCTCGGCCATGGGCGGTACGGGCTGGGGGGGACGGGGCAGGGCCCTCTGGATACTATCGGATTGAGACCTAGGGCAGGTGTAGCCCGAACCGCCCTGGACCGGGTTGGGCTCGGCTGAACCCCCATTGGACCCGCCTCGGGGCCTAGAGGGCGCCCAGAGCTTCGACGGCAGCGATCACAGTCTCGGCCGCACGCTCGATTTCATCTCTTGTGGTGTGGGCAGAGAGGGAGAAGCGCAAGCAGCCAGAGGCCTCGGCTTCGTCCCTGCCCATGGCCATGAGGACAGGGGAGGGGGCCGTGCTCGTGGCGTTGCAGGCCGACCCCGCGGAGGCGTCCACTCCTGCTTGCCCGATCATGGCCAGCACAAAGGCCGCTTCGCTCCCTCCCAGGTAGACGTTGGACGTTCCTGGGACCCTTGGGGCGCCGGCGCCGTTGGCACGGGAGTTCCCCAGAGCCGCCAAGAGTCGTTGCTCGAGCGCATTCCGCAAACCTTCGATCGTGGACAGCAGTTCAGGGTTTGCCGCCTGTTGCTTGGCGATCTGGCAAGCGCACCCGAGGCCGACGATTCCGGCTACGTTTTCGGTTCCCGCCCGGCGCTCACTCTCTTGAGGCCCGCCCAAGATGAGTGGGCGGAACGGGTGCCCGCTGCGCACAAACAGCACTCCGATTCCGGCCGGGCCGTGGAATTTGTGGCCCGACAGCGAGAGGAAATCGCAGGCCAGCGCCGCGACATCCAGGTCGACCTTTCCGGGTGCCTGAACCGCGTCCACGTGCAAGCTCGCTCCCGCGGCCCGGCAAGCGGCGCCCAGTCCTTCCAGGTCAGTGAGGACACCCGTCTCGTTGTTGGCGAGGATTAGGGAGACGAGCGCGCAAGACTCGTCCAACTCCGAAAGTAGGGCGCCGCGGTCCAAGCGGCCTTCCTCGTCCACGCCGATCGTGACGACTTCCCACCCTGTCTCGGCCGCCCGCTCAGCGTTGTACTTCACCGCGCTGTGCTCGACGCTCGAAACGATCACCTTGGTGCGGCTCTCGTCAGCTGTAGATAGGGCCGATGCAAAGGCTGTGGAGATGCTCTCGCTGGCTCCTGAGGTGAAGCTGATTTCGGATGCTTGCGAGCCAATGAGTGCTGCCACCTGGCTCCGAGCAGCACGGACGGCGTCGGCGCTGGCTTCTCCGGATGGATGAGGACTCGATGGGTTGGCGTGATGATCGCGCAACCACGGGAGCATGGCGTTCACGACCTCCGCCGCAGGGCGAGTCGTCGAGTTGTTGTCCAGGTAGATGCGTTGCATGGGCTTCGCCCTCGCCGGGGGCACGCGTCAGCTGCAAGAGACCCTATCCGGTCGGATGGGGACCTTCGGGCGGCCAATTCACGAAACCTGCAGCGGAGCTGACCGAAGGGGCAGCGCCAGAACTAGAAGATAGCGCTGAGGAACTCAGGTAGGGCAGCCCCGGTACTGCCACAGGGGTGACAGAAATTGTTCTCCTCACGAGGGATCAGATCGCAATCCTTGCACACCTCAAGGTGGCTTGCGGACTCGGCCACCCGTTCTCGCAGTTCACCGAGCTTGGCGATGCGATTCTCGATCAGCTGCATGTGGTTCGCCAGTATCTTGCTCAGATTGGCCACCCACTCTTCGCGCGATCCACGGGCAGGGATGTCCTTGAGCCATTCCCCAATCTCCTCGAGTTGCAATCCCATGTCCTGCAGGAACTGGATCAACTGGATGCGGGCCAGGTCTGTTGGCCGGTAGTACCGAAACCCGCCCTGGCTGCGATGGGCGGGCGAGAGAAGCCCGACCTCTTCGTAGTAGCGCAGGGTGCGCAGATTGGTATTGGCCAGTTCGGCGAAGGCGCCGATCCGCAACAGGTTGGAAGGGGGAGGCATAGGCGGGGAGGGCTCACGTTGGCCCACGGGTTCGGTCTAACCCTCACCCTAGCGGAAGTTTTAGCGGGGAAGCACAAGAAAGCGCCCTGAATGGTGCTGGACGCCTGCTGGGGGCGGATCGAGGCTCCCTTTGCAGCATCGAAAAGCCACCCCAACGCCCGTCGACGCGGGTGGAACCCCGTGCCCAAGGGGGTATTGTGGCGGGCGCCCGTTCGCGTTGTCCCGCCCACCTCCGCTCTGCGACCATGCTGTACCTCTTCGATCCGATTTACTTTCTCATCGTCGGGCCCTTCATGCTGATCGCCATGGGAGCCGGCGCGAGGGTCAAGACCACCTTCAATCGCTTCTCCCGCGTCGGTGTCCGTTCCGGTATGACAGGCGCTGAGGCTGCCGCGGCAGTCATCCGATCCGCTGGCATGGCTGTACGCATCGAGCAGGTCGGTGGATTTCTCTCTGACCACTACGACCCTCGCGGGCCGGTCTTGCGGCTGTCCCCCGACGTCTACGGGGGTCGTTCGATCTCCGCTATCGCAGTGGCTGCGCACGAAGCCGGGCACGCCATCCAGGACGCTCATTCCTACGCACCCCTTCGCCTGCGTTCCTTCATGGTGCCGGTGACGCAAATTGGATCGAACGCTTGGATGTGGATTTTTATGGCCGGCCTGTTCACGGGCATCAAGCCGCTCGTCAGCGCCGGCATCCTCATCTTTGGCGTGGTCGTGTTCTTTCAATTGGTCACCCTGCCCGTTGAGTTTGATGCCTCGCGACGGGCGAAGCTCGTGTTGGCTGAGACGGGAATTGTGGGGACCCAAGAAGAAGAGCAGGGCGTGCAGCAGGTACTCCGTGCGGCAGCCATGACCTATGTCGCAGCGGCTCTGACTTCGATTGCTACCTTGATCTACCTCATCCTGCGTTCCCGCGACTAGGGACGCCGACCTGCCCAGACCATCACATGGGGTTTGAGGACCCGCGCATGGATCGCATTCAGCTGGACTACACACACATCTTGGCCGATTCCGCCGGCTCGACGCACGGCCTGAGCGAAGAGAATCTGCGAGGGCTGGCCGCAGCTTCGATGGATGCCTTGTCGGCCGTGCAGGCCAGGCGAACCACCGATCTGCGTTGGTTAGATCTGCCCCATCAGGGCGCCGTGTTGGACGAGATCGCCGACTACGTCGCATCCGTGCGCGGGCAATTTGAGAACGTTGTCGTGCTGGGCATCGGCGGTTCCGCCTTGGGACCCAGGGCTTTGCACACGGCGCTCAACAGTCCCTATCACGACACGGACCCCCCCGCGGGACTGCCTCACCTGCACGTGCTCGACAACGTGGACCCGGACTGGATCGGTGAGTTCCTGGCCCACGTGGATCCTCGGACTTGTCTGTTCAATGTGATTTCCAAGTCCGGCTCGACGGCGGAGACCATGGGGCAGTTCTTGATCTTTCAACAGGTGCTGATCGAGAGCTTGGGGCGCGAAGAGCACAAGCAGCACATCGTCGTGACGACGGACGGCGAGCGGGGCGTATTGAGACCGATCGTCGAAGAGGAGGGCTATGCTTCCTTTGTCGTCCCTGAAGGGGTGGGGGGTCGATTCAGCGTGCTCTCTCCCGTGGGGTTGCTTTCAGCAGCCTTGGTGGGCATCGACATTCGCGGCTTGGCTGCGGGCGCGGCGGATATGGATGCACGCTGCCGGGATGCGCCCTTCGAACAGAACCCGGCCCTGATCTATGCGGCGATCCAGTGGCTGATGCAGTCGCAGGGTGGCAAGAACATTGCTGTGACCTTCGCCTACTCTCAGCGTCTGCGCGATCTGGCCGACTGGTACGCACAGCTGCTGGCAGAGTCCATCGGCAAGAGGCTCTCCAAAGCAGGCGATGAAGTCTTCGTAGGGCCGACTCCAGTGCGCGCGGTGGGCGTCACGGATCAGCACTCCCAGGTGCAGCTGTATGCCGAGGGTCCCCCCGACAAATGGTTCACCATCCTCTCCGTCGAGACCTTTGACCACACCGTGACGATCCCAACAGCCTACTCCGATCGTGACGCGCTGGCTTATCTGGGCGGACGCTCCCTGAACGACCTGTTCAAGGCCGAGCGCGAAGGCACGCGCATTGCACTGACGGAGGCGGGTCGGCCCAGCGTGGAGATTCGTTTCCCCAAGGTCACAGCTGCCACGGTAGGCCAGTACCTCTACATGATGGAACTGGCCGTGGCGGTGATGGGAGAGCATTACGGTGTGGATGCTTTTGACCAGCCGGGCGTGGAGGCCGGCAAGATCGCAGCCTACGCGTTGATGGGCAGGCAGGGTTTTGAGGGGCGGCGTGAGGAAATTCAAGCCGCTCAGGGCCTTGCGCCTAGGTGCGTCTAGGGGTTGGCCAACCATGGGGGACTTGCACACCATTCTCGTGGGCTTGCAGACCACTCTTCCGGAAGGGGGTTTGACTCTAGGCAGCGACCGGGCCTTGGACCAGGCGATCTGGGTTGCAGAAGCTGCGAGTGCAGGCCTCCACCTAATGCACTCGAACTACAGCCAGGAGGGATGCGGGGGCGAATCAGCCCTTGGAGTCGGAGACGCACCCGGGCTCGTGGATGCGGTCGAACGCTGTCGGGATCGAGGACTTGATGTGACCTCCGAGGTCACCCCCATGCGTCCGTGGCGCGCCTTGATCCTGGCCGCCGCACACGGTCGGGGGCAAATGGTGGTCATGGGCAAGCGCGATTCTCCAACAGCCGAGGGCCGGCGATTGGGCTCGGCGGCCGCCAAGGTCTTGCGCAAGTGCCCGGTCCCCGTGTGGGCCGTGCGCCCGGAACACGATCAGAACCACAAGCTGGTCTTGGCTGCCACGGATCTATCCAAGGTGGGGGACCGGGCGGTGGACCTGGCGGCGTGGGTGGCGGAACACCAAGGCGCGCGCCTGCACGTGGTGCATGCCCTTGCTGATCCTGAGGGGCTGTCCGATTTGCAGGGTGAAGCGCGTGAAGCCGCCCTGGAAGAACAAAAAGTGCGGGCGGCGGCTACTGTTGACAAGCGCATTTCAGAAGGGCCGTTCGACGGAGAGTCGGCCGTGCACCTGAGCCGCCGCGAGCCTTACCTCGCCATTCGTGAAGTGGGCGAACACCTACACCCCGATCTCTTGGTCATGGGCAGTCTCTCCACCGGCGCGGAACCGGGGTTCCTCGTCGGAAGCACAGCAGAGCGCCTGTTGGGGCGCACGAACTGCTCACTCCTGATGATGAAACCTCTGGACTTTGTCTGCCCCCTGGTGATCTAGTCCCAACTAGTCGCAGAAGATCGCCTGCAAGCCGTCGGAAAGGTTGTTCTGGACTCCACCCCCCTGGCGGTCTCGGTACCACAACTGGAAATGCAAGGTGTCTCCTACGTTGACTGGCCCAGCGGGCAGGTTGGCCAAGTCCAGGACCAGGCTGGTGTTGCCGCTCGGGTCTGATTGCACGACATTGAGAACGCCAAACGGTTGGCCGACGCAGAGTGTGCCGTTACCAGCGGGTTGATTGGCTTGGGTCGGGCCGTAGAGGTACAGACCGAAGGTGTTTGCCGGCACGCCGGCTGTGGTGAGTGTCAGGTTGTTGGCGGCTAGCGAAGCACTGCCCGTGAAGCCCATCAACGCCCCCGAACCGGCCGAGTTCGCACTGGTGCTGCAGTAGGGGATCGGGTCTGGGCAGGTATTGGCTGTGACCCCCGAGACCACCAGGGCGAAGTCCGCGTCCATGGCCGAAGTTTCCAAGTGGGAGTCCTGGTTGACTTCATCCGCGAAAACCTTGACCTGCCAGGTTCCCGACTCGGGTTGGGAAAGCCAGACGTTCTCCACCGTGTCCTTGGTATTGGAACTGCCTCCGGAGCTGGTGAACATGCCCGTCTTCATGCCTTTGTTGCCCCAGTACTTCACGCCACTGGGGGATGTCAGGCGCACGGAGAGATCATTGATGCGGTGCTGGCTCGAGGACGTCGTGCCCGCGGGGTCCAAGTAGACCAGCGTTGCGCGCAGCTCCGGAGTACCGACAGCCACGTTGACCGAGTACACGATGGTGTCCAAGTTCTGCAGCACGTCGGTTTCGTCCACGACAAAAAACTCGTCGCGTAGATCGTGCATGCGCTGCACATTCGGTCGACCCCAGCCCTGTCGCACACGGCGTAGGTCGCTCCCAGAACTGAATGCGTATTGCTCGGCCGTGTTGATCATCATGGCCCTGGCTGTCGAAGCCTTGGGCGCGCTGGCAAATACAGTCGACGCGCCGGGGCTGGTCCCGAACAGGTCCTGGTGCCACATCTGGTGCATCAAGCCCACGTAGCCTGCCGTTTCCGGTGTGGCCGCGCTGGTTCCTCCGAAGTTGCTGTCGTAGCCCCCCGAACTGGCTGTGGTCCGGATCGAGTCGTACCAGTAGCTAAGGTCCGGCTTGATGCGGCCGTCCGGCGCGGGGCCGTGGCTTCCGCCGACTCCATTGTGGAAGTCGTCGCTGAGCGTCTGGGTGTTGAGGTGAAGGATGCCTCCCACGGAGATCACATTCTTGGCCCAGGAGAGCTGCTCCGACTGGCTGTTGCCACTATTGCCCTGGGCCTGGCAGATCACGATGTCATGCAAGAAGGCCACGTCGTCCAGAGTCATCGTCTGGTTGGTGTAGTTGTTGCTGTAGCCCCAGCCCCAGGAGTTGGTTTGGAATACGCACTCGTAGGGCGGGCTGAGCAGTTCCTTTGTATGCGTGTAGCGATTGCCCATGTTGCTGAACGTCCCAAACACGTGGGTCCCATCTGGAAGCAGGCCGCGCGCATTTGAGCTGCCCTTGCCGTCGCCGAACACGATGCCTGCCACCGCCGTGCCATGGGACTTGCTCGAGCTGTTGCCGTTGTGCAACAAGGGCGGGTTGGATTGGAAGTCCTGGTGCGTATTCAGGAGGCCGGAGTCGAGCACTTCACCGGCGACCCCTTGGCCCGTGAAGCCCGTGACCGATTCCAGCATGTCGGCGCCGCCATCGACGCGCACCTTGTCCATGTAGCTGCGAGCCTCTTGCCAGCGGTCGACGTACAAGACGCTATCCCAGGTCAGAATCTCCCGTAGCAGCTCTTCGTTCACTGTCGCCTTGAGCATCCAGCCTTCCCGCGCGCTGCTGTGCAGCTCTGCGCCCTCAAGGCGTAGACGCGCGGCTGTCGACTGGCGCGTGTCCGCGTCTCGCTGCGTGAGCTGAATGAGATAGGTTGCGGTGCCCAGTGGCTCACCGGCGATGACGTGGTTCAGGAGTTCCGGTTCCAGTCGCATGCGGGGGTCGTAAGCTCCCACCCAGCGCACGAAAGGCAGGCTCCTCAATTCCGACCAAGACGCGCGGGGCAAGCGGACGATGTGGGCGTGCCCAGGCAGGAAGCGCAGCAGTTCGCCACCCGCTGCCTGCACGGCGCGCCGGTAGGCATCCAAGGGTTGCGTCGAGTACTGGACGATTGCCAGGTCTCCCGATGCTCCCAAGGGAGAGGCTTGCCGGGGCCCCTGGCGTGACTGCGTGAGCGGATCAAAGCGCGCCCAGAGCGTGTGCAATTCCTGGTCGGCGACTCGCGCGCGCGACCAATCGCCGCCTGTGAGCTGGACTCGATAGTGGGGGAGAGGGTCCGACTGTCCTCTTTGGCCGAATGAGGTCTCATCCCAGAGCAGCACGCCTCGCTCACGCGCAAGAGGGCTGCCCCCTGGCCCCTGCCGCAGATCGATCAAGCGAGCATTGAGGATGGTCCGCTCGCTTTGGTGTACGACGGCTCCTCCGATCACGATGCGCTGCTGAGTCCCGTCCTGGGTCACTTGCACTCCGCTGGGTTCCTGAGCCGGTGTGGACGCGCACAATGCGAGGAGGGCTGCAAGTTGGATCATGGGGGTTGGCTCGGCGAGGCGCTGGTGGGGAAGTCCGTATAGAAGTCCTACCCCGGCATGGGTGGCTTGCATACGGGCTGGCGAGCTGGAGTCCTGTCGCGCCGCAGGACGGAATCGCTTTCCCTATCTGCGCGCAGAGCCGGACTCAGAGTGAGAACGGGTCGGGGCGCGTTCGGGTTCCCACACGTCTTGAGATTCCGCCCTGTTGCCCCGCCGGGGAGCACGGCCTGCTCCGCCCAGCCCTCTACAAGCCGCAGCGGTTCTCGAGAGTATTGCGATTCGTGAATCCCAACTCTCGGCGGGTAGCCAACAGGCGTTGTACGTCCTCGGGTGGCAGGGGTTCGAGCCCACCTCGGACCACATGGGCCAGCCAAAGGATGTGTGCGGTGTGCTCAACCATGTCGAGCTTCTTGTAGGCGTCGATCAGGTTTGAGCCCAGGGTCACCGAACCATGGTTCTTCATCACCATCGTGTCCGAACAACGCACGATGTCGCGAATCGTCTCTCCGAGATCTTCCGTGCCAGGAATTCCAAAGGGGGCCGTTGGAATGCCCCCAATCGTGACCACCGCCTCGGGGATAATAGGCATCTGCAAGTCGACCCCCGCCACGGTCAGGGCAACTGCGTGGGGCGGATGCGCATGGCAGACTGCGCCGACATCCGGGCGTTCTTGGTAGGCCACCAGGTGAATGCCCACTTCACTCGAAGGCTGCGGGCCGTCGCCGAGGGCTTGGCCCTGCATGTCCACATGGGCAATGTGGTGGGGCTCGAGGAATCCCTTCATCAGCGCCGCAGGCGTGACCAGGAGAGTTCCGTCGGAGAGCTTGGCGCTGACGTTGCCCTCCGACCCCGATGTGAATCCGCGCTCGTAGGCCAGGGCCGAAATGCGGCAGATGGCCTTGCGCAGCCGAGTCTGCTCACTGCCACCGTCTTGGGGTAGGGGGGAGGCGGGTTGGGACATGCGGGGATTGTAGCGCGCAGCCTGGGGGTGGCGTAACCGGGTGGGTCGTGAGCCGTCAGCCCGGGTGGGTGGGGGCGGCGGTTGGCGGGGGGGGGGCGGTGGCGTGAGCCCCAATCGCCCTTCGGTCAGAATCAAGACCCACGCGCGCTTGCTACCCGGTGTGGTCGTAGACGAGCTCGCCCCCCAGCTCGACTTCATCGACAAACCCGACGATCACGGTCTTGACCGCGCCCCCGGGCGTACCCAACACCTGCCGGCCCGAGTTGCCCTCTTGGACGACGAGTACTCGGTCTCCGGGTCCCGCACCGACGGTGTCGATGCCGATACGCGCTTGGCCGTCGCGCTCTCCTGTGGGGGAGACGGGGCGCAGCAGCAGCAGTTTGCGGCCTTCGAGCACGGGGATTTGCACCGGAGACACGACGGTCCCGATTACATCTGCAAGAATCACGGCCGGGCCTCAGCAAGGTCGATCGAGGAGCCATCGGCAGTCCGCTGTGCCTGTTCCACGTACCCCACAATCGTTGCGTCCACCGGAACAAAGGTCTGTTCCAAGGCCAGGGCTGCTTCTCGACCGTCGACGAAGTGAACGAGGTCGCCGGGCCCGCTGCTGATGGCGGAGCAGGCTACCAATTGAGGGCCGCAAGGCTGACCATCTTCGTCGAGCGGTTGAACCCACTGAAGCGGAACACCTTCAAGGCCCTGGTAACGAATCGTCGCCACGAGTCGGCCAGTTACACGCGCGAGGAACACGCTAAATTTCCTGCCACTTCTCGAAGACGTTCTCGCCTTCCAAATCCCAGGAGTCCACGATCGCCATGGTCACGGCGTCACAGGGGCGTCCATCGGTGAGCGTCGTTTGACGAGCGCTGGAACCCGTCGCGTAGAGCACCATGTCGCCTAGGCCGGCTCCAACCGAATCCACCGCGACCACATAGGATCCGGCTCCCTTACCGTGCTGATCGTGTATCTCCAGGATCAGCAGTTTTGCGTCCTGCAGCTTCTCGTCTTTTTGAGTCGCGACAACGCTGCCGACGACCTTTGAGATCATCATGGGGTTAGGGGTGTCGCCTGTATGGGGTCAAGGATTGAGCCAGGTCACTACGGAATCCGGCGGGAGCAACTCTACAAGGAACCTACGGCGCAACTCACCGCGAACGAATTCGGACATCTGTTCCCAGGTCGGCGCGGGGCGACGTTGGCCCAAGGCGACCAACAGGGCGCCGCCTGAAAAACGCAGGGGGCCAAGAATTGTCCCCGAGACGTCGGTCACCCCTGCGGAGCGGGCCGCATCCAGAGCGGCGAAGATCGCGCTGCGGACGCCCTCGGGAACCCCCGCGGCATCGCGAGTCACGATGCCCAAGCTGCCCTGACGCTCGCGGCTCGCGGGATCTTCAGAGTGCTCGCTGGTCAGACGCTGGAAGTCCGCCAGAGACCCGATCTTGGCGCGTAGGTCCACCAGTTCGCGTTCGGCTTGTTCGAAACTGCGCGGTATCAACTCGTTGGTGAGTTCGGCCGCTTTCAACACGAGTCCGAACGACTCGACGCCCTCTCCGTAAGCTCCGTCAAAGATGGCGCGTTCCGTGGAATAGACTGCCCTCACAGCCTCGTCATCATGCGAGCGATCGATCCAATAGCGGGAGAGAATGGCGATATGCAGGGCTGGGTCTCGGCGCACGGCCTCGAGGGACAGGCCCTGAGCTTCGAGAAGCCGCTCGTAGCTCACACCTTGGTAGCGTGGATTGGCCTGCGTAGCGGCTCGGCGGCGATCGAGCTCTTCTTCGATCATGCGGTCCATCGCGTCCGCGGAGAGATCGGGCATGCGGGCCAGCAAGCGCGCGTGCAGGAGCAATTGATGGCAAGCGGCCGTCAAGTCTTCCGGGGGCAGCATCGTGCGCAGGTGCAGGGCGTAGTCGGCGCTAGAGATCTCCACATTCCCACTGCGCGCGACAACGCCGTCAGTCCAGGGGCGCGGCAGTTTTTCGACACCGCGCTCGGCGAGCGTGGCCTCGAGCCAGGTGCTCTGTTGTTCGCCAGTGACCGCTTGGTCAGGTGTTAGTTCCAGGGCAGCGCGGGTCAGAGCCTCGTGGACCAATGCCAGGCGCAGATATTCAAGGAACATCTCGCGCGTGATTCCGCTCATCAAGAGGTAGGCAGGCAGGTCCTCGGCCAGGCCCTGAGCCTGAATGTCGGCCTCCAACTCAATCCAGCGCCGCGAGAGGTCTTGGGATGAGATCTCGATGCCAGCTTCGGTAGCCAGCGTGTCAAGCACCCGCAGCTCGAGCAGTTGTTGCAAGGCGGCGAGACCATCTGGAGATCGTCCGTGTCGCCACAGCAGTAGTTCGTCCAACTCGGCGAATGAGACGGCAGTCGTGCCCGCCAGGGCTGCGAGGTCTTGACCTAGTCGCGATGGCCCAGGTGGCTGCGTTTGGGGTGGGGGAGCGTCAGGTTCTTGGACCTTGGCTGCGCCGCCAACCAGGAGCAGAGCCGGCAAGAGGTTCAACCACCGAGGGGCAAGTCGTCGGCCGTGTGATCGGCAAGCTGCAGAGGACATGAGCAGCAGCCTACACTTGGTCAGCTCATCACGCTTTGCCCTGTCCCTTGATTCTGAGGGACTCCAGCACACACAGACGATTCAGCAACAAGAAATCGGGGGCGCCTCGCACTTGCGAGGCGCCCCCGGACGAGCATTCCACGTGCAGGGCGGCTTACCAGTCCGCACCACCCTTGGAGCTGACCTGGTAGGCCCACGTCGGGCGCACTGAGTCAAAGAAGCGGTGGTCCGTGGGGAACTTGGACGGTGTCTGGTGCGCGAGCACCTTGTATTCATCGCCGTCCGACTTGTACAGGTAACCCTTGCTGCCGGTGGGGAAACCCGCATCCGGATCGGCGGGCAACATATCGATGTACTCCGGAATCAGACCCGGAATGTAGGGGTCGACTTGGGTGTATCCGTGGCCGCCGTACTTGGGCGCGTCTCCAGACCAGCCGGAGACCACGGGGTAGATACCATTGTCAGCGTGGTAGAGCTCGAGCGCTTTCTGCAAGGTGCTCAGGTCTGAAACGCGACGGGCATTGAACGCGCGCTCGCTCGCGGAGCCGAGACGGGGCATGGCGATACCGGCGATGGTAACGATGACCATGAGGACGATGACCAACTCCATCAACGAGAAGCCAGCGTTTCGGTTCTGGGTAGGAACTTGAAGTCTTTTCACGGGTCTGGGACTAATGGGTAATCGGTGGGGACAGGCCGGAGGACACCGACCATTCCTGACACCTTTCGGCGCCCTCACGGGCATGGCTTGAGTCCTTCTCAGGGATAACCGCCCGATCCATCCAATGGCCTCAAGTCCCTGGAGGCAGGCTCCGAAGACTAGGAAGCGGTGCGCCCCAACCCGTCCCGGTTTCCAGTCTCCAGCCCCCAGTCCCTATCAGCAGTACGGCAGCATGAGCGGTCTATCCGTCCTTTATGTCTCCGACAACTCCGTGAGCTGGCTTGCGGAAGATCGGGAGAATTGTGTGCTGACAGCGGATCTTCTCGAAGGCGACGAATCCATTGCACGGACGGTCGTCGCGATGCTCGAGGGTCGTGGCGAACGCGGACAGGCTTGTGTTTTGGCTCTGGACGAATCGTTCTACAGGCGCCGGCAGATAGAACTACCCGCCGGTCTCAGTCCTCGGGACCTGGCCGGAAACTTGAATCGCAAAGCGGCCAACTTGCTGGGCACCACGGACCAAGCCCTCTATCACGCTCTACCCCTGGGCGGCAACAAGCAGAACACGCGCGACGGCATCCAGTCCTGGCTGCTGTTCACCCTCGAGGCGCCGCGCTTGCGAGCCCTGATGGACTCGCTGCGCAAGGTTGGATTCGACGTCAAGCGGGTCTTGGCAGCGGAGACGGCGTACCACGGGATCTGGCAACCGCGCGAGCTTGCAGTGGGTGAGGCGGCCCTACTGGTTGGTCAATTGGGGACCGGTCTCGGGGTCAGCTTGATTGGCACGGCGGGCCTCGTCAGTCACAACGTCGTTCCAACCGCCTCCCTCTCTCGGGACGCACTGGCCTCAGCATTGGTGCAGGAGTTGCGGTCGATGGATTCCCATTGGCGCAGGCTGAGCGAGGGCGGAGTCGTTACCCAGGTCCATCTTTGGGGCTTCGACCCTGAGTGGGAGGCCGCGATCAGTCCCGCCACCCAGATGGTGCTCCCTGACGTGGACCTCACCTTTGCTTGTGCTCCCGTAGCGCCTGATCCCAGGCAGTATCAAGCGCTGGCTCTGATGGTCCCGTGCCGCAGGCTCGACGCGCTCTCCGTCGACTTCACTCTCCCCGCAGCTCCACGCCGCAGCGTCTCATCCATGCTGGTGGCGGCCAGTGTTGCCTGCGTGGCCACCTTTGGCTTGATGGGCCGCAGCGGCCTTGCGACCTCCGTCGAGGCCATGCAGCAGGACATGCGCATGCGCAGCGATTCGGCCAGGACAGTCAAGGACGCGTCGAGCCTCAAAGCAGAGATCCAATCATTGCAGAGCGTCGAATCGGAATTCCAATCCGAGTGGCGCGCCTTCCTCGGTACGGGTACGTCAAACATTCCTTTCGGCAGGGTCTGTGGTGATGTATTGCGGGCCTTTGGCGATGATGCGGCACTCGAGTCCATTCACTTGACCGCGGAGGACAGTTCTGTCCGGTACGCAATCGTTGGCTGGGCGCCTCCTGGGACCGTTCGTGCGGCCGAGGCCCTGGCGGACTTGACCGGCAGGTTCGACGAACTCGATGCGTTTGGAAACTTCTCCCTCCAGCCGGAAACCAGAATCCCGGGCAGCAGCAGTTCTTCTGAGATGCTGCAGTTCACGATCGATGGAGATTGGGATGCTCGCGCCGCGCATGGGGCCCCTGCCCGCGATTCCCGAGGAGGAGAGCGGTAGTGAGTAGCTCAATTCAACCCGCCGACAACCGGAACCAAGTGGGATGGTCTCCCGTCCCCACGTTGCTCATCTTGGCCCTGGCCATGTTCTTGTGCACCGCCGGAATCGTGGCGGGGCCAGCTCTGGGTTATCGCGGTGCCGTGGCGCAGTGCTCGGCTTTTGACGACGCCGAATACAATCTGATGTTGCTGCATGAGCAGGCTGAGGACCTTCGCACTCGCATCGATGCCGGTCAACTCGAGGAGTTGACGGCCGCCTTGCGCACTTTCATGCCGGCTCCTCCTGATCGCGTGGCCCTTTACGGAGACGTACGGTCGGCAGCCGACCTATCGGGAGTGACCCTGGAGAACATCGTGTTTGCAAAGGTGGACACGCCGCTCGGCCCAGGCAGTCAGGGGCAGTGGGTGCGCCTCGTCACTCTGAACGTCGCCGGTGAAGCACAGCCTGTGGCCGTCGAACGACTGCTTCAGTTGCTACGCCACGCCGGTCACCCGCTACTTGTAACGGGCTTCAGTCTCCACCGCTCTCAACTTGGCGATTCGAGTTTCCAGTTCCGCCTGCAGCTCGGTTTTCCTTTTTACGGGCCTGCACCCGATGTTCCCCAGGACGGCCTCGACATGACCCGCACTCCCCAGCTATGAACGCCACAAAACTGCTAGTCGCCCTGCTCGGACTCTCCACAGCCGCCACGTGGGGGCCGCAGGTGTGGTCGGCCTACGGTGGCGACGACGCGCTCCAAGAGGTATTTCCTGACGCAGACGAAGTGGGTGCTGGCTCGGCCGTGAAGCACGCTTCAAGCGCCTTCCCATTGGCGCAAGAGGCCAGCGCAGGTGTCGCTGCGGCTGGTGATTCTGCAGCTCCCGACCAAGACCTCCCGCAAGCGGACTCCGAGGGCAGCGGAGAGGTCCCTGTGCAGCAGCTGTTGAGTGTCCTGGAGACGTTCCGGGGCGGCTCAGCCGGTGAACTCAGTCAGTTGCTCGAGACGACTCCCACCTGGCTCGACGGCCAGGGAGGGTCTGGGTCCTCCAGCCGGCCACGTCCTGACTCCCGCTTGAGTTCGGGAATGAACGGGACTTCCTCCCTGGCCGACAAACGATCGCGTCGCGATCGCGTGGCGGCCTTCACCGAGTCGGCCAGCCTGACGGCAATCGTGAACGCCGAGCAGGGTTCCTGGGCGCTCCTCGGCGGCCACATCGTTCAAGCGGGAGACGTCCTCATTCCGGAACTCCTGTGGGTCGAGACGATTGGGCGACGTGGCGTGACCTTGATGTCCGAGGAAGGGCGCATCGAACTTCCGCTGCCTGCGTTCCGGGCAAACTCGCCCCGCTCCGGAACGACCCCAGAGGCGGCCGGAACGGAGCTCGTCCCCGACTTGGACCCTCCCATGACTCCTGACACCGACGACTCACTCGAGGTAGACCCCGCATGACTATCAAGCCTCTTGTTCTCTTCGCTCTCCTGGGAGTGACGGCCTGCGCCACTCCGACGACGGTCGGGCGTGTGCGTTCTGAGCCTTTCATGCCCGAGAATCAAAACCCACTGCTCGTTGAGACGACCCACTCCTGGGTGGATCCCCAGCCTGACGAGCGCGAGGCAGCGTTTCAGCTAAGCGAGCGCGTCCTGATTCCCTCAAGCGAGGTCGTGAGTCTGGATTTTCGGAGCACTCCCCTGGCCAACGCGATTCACATGATCGCCCAGATCGCGGACGTGAACATCTACCTCGATGCGCAGCACAACGCCTTGATCGACGCTTCCTTCCCAAACGTCCGATTGGACGAGGCTCTCGAAGTGGTCTTGTTGCGTAACGGCCTAGCTCTCGAGCAGCTAGCGGGTGGCGTCTACTCCGTCCGAGTGAGTGACGGCGACACACCCACGACGGCCCGCTTCAAGCTGCTCTCTTCCCATGCGCTGGAGGTGGCTGCGAAGCTGACTGAGATTCTGGGCGAGGGCGTGAGTGTGGTCGGGGATCCGTCCCTCAACGTCGTGCTCGTGCAGGGTACGCGTAGCGACGCGGAGCGCGCGGCCGAGATCGTTGAGACGATAGACCAGCGCAGGCCTCAGGTCCTGATCGAGGTCGGTGTCTACGAAGCCAGTATTGACGATGGATTTGAACTAGGGATCTCCCACTCGTTCAGCGATGTCGTTGACGGCAGCGCCGTCGACATCTTGCAGAACCTTGCCACGCCCGACACGCAGTTCTCCCTGACCTTCGGGAACTCTCCCGGGAGCTTGGAGACCACAATCCAAGCCTTGCGCAGCCACGTCGGTGTGGAGCTCATCTCTTCGCCGCGAGTGATGACGGCCAGTAGCACCGAGGCGTTGGTCGAGATCGTGGAAGAAATCCCATACATCCAAACCACATCGACCATAACGACGGGCGCGGGTACGGGTTCTGGTTCCAACGTCGCACAGGTGGTGGAGTACAAGGAGGCGGGAATCTCGCTCACTGTCCTGCCCACCATCCACGGTGACGGATTGATCGAAATCAAGATCGACCAGACCGTCTCGGAAGTCGTGGACGTCTTCAATGACATTCCGGTGATCGACAAGCAGCACATCGATACCACCTTCTTCGTGGCCGCAGGGCAGACCGCCGTCTTGGGAGGTTTGATGCAGGATCGTAGGCGCTCCGTCAATGAGAGCGTTCCTCTCCTAGGGAACATCCCCATCCTGGGTCGTCTCTTCCGCAAGGATGAGGATCAGACCCAGAAGCGCGAGCTGCTCGTATTCGTGACTCCGCGCGTACTCGATCCTCTGCAGGCGGCGCGAATCGCCGAGGAGTACAAGCGCAACTACCGCGAACAACGCCGCGAGTTCGATCTGCCCACCCTGCCGGCGGAGGGATCCGGCGACCTGACGACTGAGGGCAACTGACCATGGTCGAAGTCGTCCAAAGGGTGCGGCTCGGGGACGCTCTCGTCTCCGCAGGGCTTCTCACCGAAGATGAACTGAGTGTCGCCTTGGCCGAACAGCGTCAGGCGCATCGCCCGCTGGGAGAGGTGCTCTTGTCACTCGGGTTTGCCCGGCCAGAGGAAATCGCAAGGGCGCTAGCCGCGGGCATGGGCATTCCGTTCGTGCGCGGCGGTGACCTGCAACCCGACGGCTTGTTGCTCTCGGTGATCGATCCCGCGTTCATTCGCGAATCCGGGGCGTATCCGATGGAAATGGAAGGCGGTGTGCTCAAGGTCGCCATGGTCGATCCGAGTGACCCCAGCAAGAGTGAACTCGTCCGCAAGCGCTTTCGAGCCGCTCTGGACTTGCACCTGATCACAGAGGGTGATCTGGACGTCCTGATCCGACAGCTGGATCGAGGAGACGACGACTCCCTCGAAAACGAGCTGACCCGGGCAGCGCAGGAACCGGAATTTCCGGTGGAGTCGGTGGTCCAGGCTCTGCTGCAGGATGCAAGCGAGTGCGGGGCCACGGACATTCATATCGAGCCGGAAGAGGAACTGACCCGCATCCGCTATCGGATCGACGGAGTCCTGCAGTCCAGGCAAACCTTGCCCAAGGAGAACACGGCCAGTGTTCTCTCGCGCATCAAGGTCTTGAGCGACCTCGACATTTCCGAACACCGTCGCCCGCAAGACGGGCGCATGCGCTGCCATGTACACGGGAAGGAGATGAACATTCGAGTCTCCTTGATCCCTTCGGCCAACGGAGAGAATGCGGTGTTGCGCGTGCTCGACAGCTCAGCGGGTGGTGTGCAACTCGGCGCTCTGGGTCTGGGCGGGCGTAATTTGAGCACGTTGAGATCGATCCCCGAGCGTTCCCACGGGCTGTTCCTCGTGACCGGCCCCACCGGTTCCGGAAAATCCACCACTCTGTACGCCATGTTGGCGGGGGTGGATGCCATCCACCGCAAGGTCGTGACCATCGAAGATCCGATCGAGTACACCATGCCATTGGTTCGACAGAGTCAGGTTGACAACGCCGTAGGCTTCTCCTTTCACGAGGGTCTGCGCTCCATTCTGCGGCAGGATCCGGATGTCATTCTGGTGGGCGAGATTCGCGACCGAGAGACGGCTGACATGGCCGTCAAGGCGTCCATGACGGGGCACCTCGTCTTTGCAACCCTTCACACGAATACCGCCGTGGGTGCCGTTGCGCGCCTGATTGATCTGGGAATTCCCCCCTACCTGATCGAGGACTCGCTCATCGGCGTGCTGGGGCAGCGGCTCGTGCGCCGCGTCTGTGACGGATGCGCCGTGGATCTGGAGCCGGACGCGCACTTGGCTCGCTTGCTGGGCGACCGACCGGCGAGTCCGCGCGTGGGCGAGGGCTGCAAACTGTGCAACGGCACCGGCTACAGCGGGCGGACGGTCATCGGCGAGCTGTTTCTTCCAAACGATGACTTTGGGAGTTGCATGGTCGATGGATTCGACCCCCAAGCTCTCCACAGTCTGCGGGAGAAGAGCCCCATGACATCGGTCTTCGAAGACGGCCTGGAAAAAATCCGCATGGGCGTGACCACCCTGGAGGAGGTGGAACGTGTGGGGCGTGGGCACCGACTAACCGAGGACGAACTTGAAGGCCTTTGAATACCAAGCACGCGGAGTCGACATGGCTCTCGTCACAGGCGTCCTGACTGCCGCCGATGAGCTCGCGCTCGACCGCGAGCTCGAGGCCATGGGTCTGGCCCTTACGAGGGCCAAGGTCGTCGGAGCCAAACACAGCGCCAAACACGTCAAGCTCTCCGCGCGGGAGCTTGTGACGATGACCACCCAGCTTGCGACCCTACTGGGGGCAGGTGTTCCAATCCTCGGTGCCCTGCAAGGCCTGGCGCCGCAGATGCGGTCGGAGGGTGGGCGGGAACTCATCTCTCGCATTGCTGATTCGATCGAGGGGGGAGGGTCGCTGTCGGAGGCCTTGGCGCAGTTCCCGGATTCCTTCAGTGCGGTCTACCGGTCTTCCGTAAGGGCTGGCGAGATGACTGGCGCGCTGCCGTCCGTGCTCAGCAGTCAGGCCAAGTTCCTGGAGTGGTGTGCAGAGATCCGATCGACGACCGTCCAGGCGCTCTTCTACCCCTTCATGTTGATGGTCGCGATCAGCGCGCTCATCGTGCTCATGATCACCTTTCTGGTGCCCCGTATCATCGCCATGATGCCGGGTGGCGAGGAGAGCATGCCGGGACCGACGCTCTTCTTGATGGGCTTGTCGGACTTGCTTGTGGACCACGGCGTCTTGCTGGCGGGCGGGCTTGCCCTCGTCGTGGGCGGAACCCTGGCGGCGTTGAGGCACAAGCCTACGGCTACTGCCTGCAGTCGCATGCTGCTCCGCATTCCACGCCTGGGCGACTTGCTTTCAATGCTCGCGGTCTCCCGCTTCGCCCGGACGGCATCGACGCTGCAAGATGCGGGCTGCGACGTCCTGAGCATGATAGACGTCTCCAGTTCAGCCTGTGGCAACAAGGCCTACCAGGCCAGTTTCGAAGAGGTTCGGGAGCGGGTTGCCAAGGGTGACCGCTTGAGTGAAGCGCTTGAGAAGCAGGTTCCCATGGACCCACTGCTCGTGCAAATGGCGAGCGTGGGCGAAGACACGGGCGAACTCGATGTCTGCCTGTCTCAGCTCTCCGGGTACTACGACAAGGAAGTGCCCCGCATGGTCCAGTGGTTCCTGGCCATTCTCGAACCGGCCATCCTGGTTTGTGCAGGCGGCGCGGTTGCTTTCATTCTCCTCGCGGCCATCCTCCCCATGCTCTCCCTCTACGAGAATATGTGACCCCATGCGCGTACATCGACCTACCCGATCCACCCAGAGCTGGGCCCCGCAGACCACTGGCCGACGCTCGGGGTTCAGTCTGATTGAAATCGTGATCGTGCTCACGATCATGAGTGTGTTGGCAGGCGTTGCCATCCCCGTGACCAAGACTGTTCTGGATCGCAGTCACGCCAAGGCGACGAGAGTAGAGATCCAGGCACTCTCTGATGCCACCGCAGCCATGTTCGAAGATACATGGGCGCTGCCCCACCAGGTCGCTGACTTGCTCGTGGACACGGGCATCGCCGGGTGGTCGGGACCCTATCTACCCGGCTCATTCAACGACTCGATTTCCGGGCTCCGTGGCTACGAGGTTGACGGTTGGTCACGCAGCTATGTCTTGGATCCTGTCGGAGACGTGCTCAGGATTACGAGCCAGGGGCCAGATCGGGAGATCGGCGGGGCGACGACATTGAGCTGTCGCTCGACGTCACCATGCTGCGGCGCGCTGAGACTCTTGAGCGCCTAGCCATCCTCAACACGGCCATTCAGAGCTACAACGCCGTGATGCAGAGCAAGAAATCCCTGCCTGCAGACTTCGGCTCGATTCACACCGCGCTCGTGGTCAAGGGGTTCTTGCCGTCCTCATCCGCGTTCGAAACCGATGCGTGGGCGGATGCATTCGTGCCGGACCCCTTGCACCAGACACCCGTAGTACGAGTCACGTCGATCCACATCTCGGCCATCTCTGACGGCACCAAGACCACCAAGAAGGAGGGTGGCTGGGGCAACACGCACGGGTTCGTACCCTCAGGATGGGGCCCCCTCGGCAAGCAGGGGGACACCAAGAAAACGGGCAAGCAAGAGAAGCAGAACAAGAAGGACAAGCGGGCGAAGAAAGAGAAGTAGCGCAAGATGTGTGTCGGCTCGCGTCGCTCAGGAACTCTCGTCCTCAGGAGGGGCTTCTGGGTGGTTGGCTAGCGGGCCTTCAGCCCGGGGCGGCCTTGCACGCGAGGGTGGGCTGCGGCGGCGGAAGAGTCCAACGTCCAGGGGCCCAGGAATCCGTCGAATTGCAGCAGGAGGCGCGAGGCTTCGTCTGCGACCGGTCTCGCCGCTGGGACGAATGGCGCCTCGTAGCGAGCTCCGACAGAGAGATGGACAGCGTCAAGGCTGCCGTGAAAGAACGAAGTGGCGCGTCCATTCGCATCCACATCCGCGCCGATCATGAAGGGCAGCGAATTGCGCGTGCGCTGACCACTGCCTGGCCCAGCCGCAATCTGCTGGCCATCCAGATACAAGCGCAACTCCGAGCCATCGAAGACACCCGCGAGATGCTGCCACCTGCCGACCTCCAACACGGGAGAGGCGGACTTGACTTCCACATAGGTCCCGTTCAAGTGAACGCTGAAGCTGGGCTGGCCCCTGTTGACGAAGATCCCGAACTCCGATTCCTCCGTCTTGCACAGAAGACCTGTTCGTTCTCCGAAACTCTCTGCTTGCAGCCATGTTTCCAAAGTGAACGGTCCGTCCGGTAAGTCGACGGACTGGCTCCCAAGGACCAAAGCGTCGTCGCGGCCATTCAAGCGCAAGGCGAAGTCCATTCCGGGGGGCACGGGGGCCAGGGCATCGGTGGTCGCGTCCAAGGAAATGGGCAGTTCGATCGATTTGGGCGGCAGCGAGATTCGAATTCCCTCGCCCAAGTAGTCGGCTTGCAGCTGAGCCACCGGGAATCGCAATCCGGCGTCGAGCTTCGAGCGTGGGTGAAGCGCCAGGGCCCTAAATTGAGTTGTCTGTCCCTGCTCGAGTCGCGCGTGGTGATGCTCCCTCAGGAACACCCAGCGCGAGTCCGCACTCTCGAGGCCGATCTGGACTTCAATCGGGGCGGCTTGGGGGTTGGTGACCGCCAGCACAAGATCGCCATCCACGGCTCCTTGGGCGTCGATCGTCGGGGCCGAAAGCACATTCAAGCGCAGGCCACTCCCCAGCGCACGGACCTGATCGCTGACCTCGCGGGTGATCTTGCGCGGGTCCATCGCCGCTCCCACGGGAAAGGTCGAAACGGCGATGCCGTCATCACGAACGGTGACCAGGTTCCAGTGGTGCAAGAATCCGGCCTCGGGCGCCACGCCCGATTGCGAACCGCCCACGGTGGCCAGGGTCATGTACTCGATGCCGTCGCGCACGCCGCTGTGCACCATGCGGTGGATATGTCCAGCGAACACAGCGGTCACGTTGCCAGCGGCGACCAGGCGCTTGTGTACTTTCTCCCAGTCGTCCCCGTAGTTGCCACCCAACCAGCGCGGGTGGTGCAAGAAGACAAAGACGTGACGTGCTCCGGATGCGCGCTGCAGAGCGCTGTCCAAAAAAGCCAGCTGTTCCGGGCTCATGCGCTGACAATCGGGCTTGTTGAAGTTTCTCTCTCCGGTTTCAGGGTTTCCCTCGTCGGTATAGAGACACAAGAACCAGCAGTCCTTGTGTCGCAGGGCGTACCACAGAGGCCCGAAGTGCGCTTCGTAGTCGGTTTCGTGTTCCCGGTCAGGCCGATTCGCGCCTCTCCAATACACATCGTGGTTGCCAGCCACTGGGTACCACGGGCAGATCAGGCCATTCATGATGCCCGTGAACTCAGTCATCTGGGCCATCCACTCGGGCGTCGTGTTGTAGCCATTGACCAGATCCCCAACGGTCATCACCAGGTCGGGGTGCACCAGGTTCACTTCCTCCACGGCCTCCGCCAGGATCTTCACGCCGTCGGCTGGGCCTCCAGTGCGGTCACCGAAGACGGCAAAGGTAAAGGCATCATCTTCCACCGGGACGTCGAGCAGTTGCTTTCCGGGTCGGTCCGTTTGAAGCCGATCGGGATCCTGTGCTGCCGCCGAAGTGCAGGTGAGAAGGACGAGTGTGCTATGTAGAACGAAGCTCCTAGTGTGGTAAGTGACCATGACGACTACGGTAGCATGGACTTCCGGTGCTACACTGCGTCCCATTGCCCTTTGCCCCGACACGATTCGAATGAGCCCCCAAGACGACGCCCGCTTCCTGGCCCTCCTCGTGCACCGCGGGTACCTCACTCGCGGTGTGGCGGAGCCTCTGCTGGGGCCGCTCAAGGCCGGCCAGGACCTCGACGGCTTGCTCCAGAGCGAACTGGGTTGGGACGCGCAGCATGTTCAGAAACTACGTCGTACGCGTGCAGGGGAAGAGCCGGAGATTCCTGGCATCGAGGTCTTGGGGCTGCTTGGTTCCGGCGGTACGGCCGATGTGTTCCGCGCCCAGGAACGCAAGAGCGGCCGGGTGATCGCCATGAAGGTGCTCAATCGGCGTTGCACCGAAGACAAGGCCCAGCGTGACGCGTTCGTGAGGGAGGCGCGCTTATTGGAGAAGCTCGATCACCCCGGATTGGTGCGCGGCTTCGGAGTCAACCGCAGTGGCGACACGTATCTGTGCCGACAAGAACTCGTTGAGGGCAGCACGCTGTTGGAAATCCTGGACAAGGGCCAGTCCTTTTCGGAGGAGCAAGCGCTCAAGATCATCCTCGCGGTGGCTGACGTGCTGGAGTACATGTCCACCAACGATCTGGTCCACCGAGATGTGAAACCAGGCAACATCATGCTGGCCCCAGGTGGTGAGGTGAAGCTCATCGACCTAGGGTTCTGCGCACGTCCGGACGAGCGCAACCCCGAGAACTCAGCCGTGGGCACGGTTGCTTACTTGGACCCCAATCAAGCCGAGGGCGGGGCCTGCGCCGACATCCGAGGGGATGTCTACAGCCTAGGCGTGACCCTCTTTCAATTGGTGGTTGGACGACTGCCGTTCGAGGGCGAGGGCGACGAGGACACTTTGCGCAAAGCGGTCATGGAGAACCTCAAGAGCCCCGAACTCAAGAGCAAGGAATTCTCGCCCCACTTGCACTTCATCATCGAGAAGATGATGGCCAAGGACGCGGACGTGCGCTTCCAGTCTTGGGACGAGTTCTTGAACGAAGTGCGTGGTCTGCTCAAGGGCTTTCAAGATCTCGACTTCAGCGCGCCCGAATCGAGCCGAGCGAAATCCCGCACAGGTATCCGGCGCAGGAACTCCCCGGGGCGCCAATAGGGAGACTGAAGGGGCATGACAGAACCGGATACGGACGACTTGCACCTGGGTCATCCAGACGCTGAGCAAGACCCAGGCCTCAAGGGCCAAGTGCCCTTTCGCTTCAAGTGCCAACGGTCGGGCCGTTGCTGCACGGTGGGGGAGGGCTACGTTTGGCTCGCAGAAGGCGAGGCCGAGGCCTTGGCCGCCGCGCTTGAGATGGAGCCCGAGGCCTTCTTCGCGAGATACGTGCGCCAAGTCCCCGACCCCACCACCGGTGAGCTGCGCGCTTCCCTACGCGAGCAGCAGGGCCGTTGTGTTCTGCTCGAAGGTTCTCGTGATTGCACCGTCTATGAACGGCGCCCCGACCATTGCCGTTCCTTTCCGTACTGGCCGAGCATCCTGAACGATTCCGACGCGTTCGAACGAGCGCGTGCCGTTTGTCCGGGCATGGCCGCGGTCGTGTCTGAAGAGCGCCGCGCCCAAGCCTTTGAGCAGCTCGCCGTCCTTTACGCGGAACTGGACGCTGAGGTCGAGGCCCTCTCGCCGCGCTGCGAGATGAGTGGTTTGTGTTGCCGATTCGAAGAAGCCGAGCACGAGCTGTACGCCACAGGTCTCGAGACGGACTACGCGGCCGAGATTCACCCCCAGGCTTCAGAACCGGAAGCTCCCGGTCGCTGCCCCTACCATGTGGAAGGGATCTGCACGGCACGCCGTGGGCGGGCACTCGGGTGTCGCACCTACTACTGCGATGTGACGACGCGCGATGACTTGGAGTCCCTGCACGAGACCTACCTCGCTCGCGTGCGAGCGCTCGAGTCCAGCCTCGGCTATCCTGCCAGCTACGGTCTCTTCCCCGCTATGCTGGCGGCACGCGGGATCGGCACTGGAGAGCGCCCGGAATGAGGTTCAGATTCACAGTCATCGCGGGCTTGTTGGCCCTGATCGTGCTCCTGTTGGGGCGCCAGTTCTTGGATCGTTTTCGAGCACCCAAGGGCCTGGCGGAGCGACCGGTCACCCAGCAAGTCGATCCCGCCGCCGCCGCGATTCCAAGCGCCGTGCAATCCGGTGGAATCCCCTCTCTGCTGGCCCCTGCCTGGGTAGCGCGTAACAAGTCCGGCATCGTGGCCCTTGAGAAGGGTGACTTCAAAGCGGCCGCCGAGCACTTCGCCGCTTGCCTGGCCGAACGGCCGGACGAGGTGATCTTCGCTCACAACTTGGCCGAGACCTACGCCCGCTGGGCGACGTCGATTCACACCGGCGACCTCTTCGATCGCAAGCGGTCCATCGAGTTGCTTGAAGAAGCGCTGCAGCTGCACCCCGAGCGTCTCGAGCTGGCCGACCTGCTCGCTCGTTACGAGCGCAGTGAGGAGGCCGAAGATGGCTTCTACAATCGGGAGACGCTGCACTTCCAGCTGGCGTTCGACTTGACGCGCGAGGAATTGCAGGCAGATGTGGAGACCTTGGTCGAAGTGTTGGAAAACGCGTACCAGGAGTACGGGGAATGGTTTGTCACGCGGCCCGCTGACCACAGCCAGCCCATCCGCGTCGTGATCTACACCCAAGAGGGATTCAGCCAGGTGACGCGCGTAGGGGCCTGGGCCGGGGGCATCTACGACGGGACCATTCGGGTGCCCGTCACGGACCTCTCACGGGAACTGCCTCGGGTCCTGGGTGTCTTGCGTCACGAATTGTTACACGCCTTCGTGCACGTGGCCGGAGGAGCTTCGGTTCCGGGCTGGCTCAACGAGGGCCTTGCCCAGTGGTTGGAAAACGGAAGAGCGGGCCCAGACGCCCTCGGCTTGGAACGCGCCCGCAAGTCCATGGGTGGTGCCCAGCCCTTCCCCCTCGAGCGCTTGAACGGTTCCCTGGCCTCTTGGACCGACCCCAAGGAAGTCGAACGCGCCTACGCCCAATCTTTGCTCTTCGTCGCCTATCTGGAAGAGAATTTTGGCGCCGACCTGCTGCACGAGATGATCCAGTCCTGCGCCCAGGGCAAGACTCCACACGCCACCTTCAAGTCCCGTGTCGCTTTGGACCTGGACTCCATACTCCCGGACGTGTTCCAGTAGGTCGGGTGTCCTCTCGGGTGTGCTGGGCCAATCGTCTAGGTGGGCAACCTGTCAGAACTGACTGGGTTCAGTGGGCCTAGCCACAAACAGCATTCCTTCCTTTGGCCTCGTCTGTGGGCGTTGGAGACCACTCCTCGGGACCCGATGCGTGAGGAGGGGGGGCCTGCTGGCCGGTAGCCCCTTTTCATTGAAGCTGGGGGCGATTCCCGGGATGGATGCACACCAAACCCAGTCAGTTCACAAACTGTCCGATGGGGGCCTGGACCGTACCGGGCAGGTCGCCATGATCGACAGGTGGCGAGGGGGCAGCGAGCTGATGTGCGAGAACTGAGCCCAAAAGAGAGCAGCCGCGCCGAGCCGAAGCTCTTATCGCGGCCGCTCGTCAGCCTCTCCCGTCCAATGTGGGCGAGGCCCCCCTTTGACCCTTAGCGCCTACCTCATAGAAGTGGGCTCAAGGGGTCGTGCGTCCAAGCCGCGCGCCATGTCGCGCCAATCACAGACCCAGAAGTAGGCAAAGATCAGGGTCTCCACCAACCAGGTCCCCAAGAGGGCTGCGCCAAGGGTTGTCGCAAGGACGCTCACGTTTCCTCCTTCGCTTCGTTCCGCGAGGCAAGTGCCCCGCGCCTATATACCTCGGCGGACTTTCTGGGATTGATTCCCCCTAATCCAGAGGTTGCCCGAGAGGCAGGGCAGATTGGGTCCTTGGCCTCACAGGGACACCGTCGCGGGGGGCAATCGTCATTCAACTCGTGCTGCCTGTTGAAGATTCAGACCCAATCAGCCTGCTCGCTAGAGTTCTGGGCGGTCGACCAAGGGACTGCGACGCCGCCAAGGTGATTCTGTCCACCGAGGGCTTGGGGGGGCTGGCGCGTCTTTCTGTGCAGGAATTGGCCCGCTGCCATAAGTTGACCCAGCCCCAGGCACGACGTCTCGAGGCGGCTTTTGGGCTCGGACGCTGGGTCGAGAGGGATCGCCTGAAGCCCCGGCCGCATCTCGGGCGGCCCGAGGCGGTTTACCGACTCCTGGCCCCCGAGTTGAGGGGGGTCCAACAGGAGAGTTTCCACGCGTTGTTCTTGGACCCTCGCCATCGTCTGCGGAGTCGGCAGGTGGTGAGTCTAGGTACGTTGACCAGTTCGCTGGTCCACCCCCGAGAGGTCTTCGCACCCGCCCTGCGCAGAGGTGCCGCCGCCCTGATCGTGGCCCACAACCATCCCTCGGGGGACCCGCAGCCCAGTTCTGAGGACGAAGCGGTGACCAGACGCTTATTGGAAGTGGGCCGCTTGGTGGGCGTGCCGCTCCTGGATCACGTAGTCCTAGGCCAGGGTCGATGGGTCTCCTTACGCGAGACCATGGGGTTTTGAAGCTCGCTCCCTCGGCCTAGAGGTCTATCTCGGCCGCTGTTCTTCTTGTGGGCTCCTTTGCTGCGCGCGGGGTCTGCGCTACCCTCACCCCCGCCGGTAAGCCTCATCACCCCCTGCGTGTCACCAGGAGGGTTACTCGGCCGCCCCTGCAGGGTAGGCCGCCTGCCTTCCCTGCCTGGTCTTCTCATCACCCTCCATGGTCTGAGCGCCCTTTTTTGGGGCCCTGGCGGTGGGGGACTCTCCTTATTCCCGCCTCGCCTGCGGACCTGCCCCCCCGCCGTCCATGCCCCATCGGTATTCCCTGCGCGTCGAGAACGGCGCACTCGAGGGTCAGTCCTTTCCCATCGGGCGGGAGGGCTTCAGCGTCGGACGCAAGGCTGGCTCATCCCTGCACTTGAACGACGGATCCGTTTCGGGCGCCCATGCCCAGCTGAGCCTCGATGACCAGGGCATCAGCGTGCGCGACCTGGGCAGTACCAACGGCACCCGCATCGGCAGCGCGAAGATTCTTGAGGCGCGGCTGGACATCGGTCAGCGCGTGACGTTCGGAGCGATTCACTGCACCCTTGTCCAAGGGGAACCCGAGACCACGGGAGCCAATTCGGGGGCGCGGACAACGGATGAAATTGTCCTCGAAGGGGATTCAGTTTCCGACGTTGAGTTGGCTCTGGAAGAGCCGGCTCCCCCTGTGCCCGGACGTGCCCCCCAGGCTTCCCGGGCTCCTGCGGCAGCCCCTGCGCCCCCCCCTCCCCGAAGCGCGCCAGCACCCATTCCGTCTGCGATGGCCGACGGGCATCCTCAGGAAGTGGAGCAGCACACAGTCAGTGCAGAGAACCTGGCACGCTCCCAGAAGAAGTCACCTGTGGGTGCACTGGTTCTGGTGGTCCTTGCGCTTGGATCCGCAGCCGCGTGGTGGTTCTTCGGCCGCGCCGGCGAGCAGGCCTCGGGCGGCCGACCCGTTACGCCTCTGCCTGGGAACCTGCTTGCCGAGGGCTACTCCTTTGAGGGTCCTGAAGTGTGGCAGGCTTTGGACGAGGGCCAAGCCGCCTTCAACAACGCGACACGCGCTGCCTACTCGGGCAAGTCCGGGTTGGCCGTCTCCCTTGCGGCCGGTGAGAAGGCCGTGCACGCATCACCCTGGGTCGACGTGCGCAACAGTCAGCGCCTGGTCCTCAGCGCCCGTGTTCGTGTTTCGGGGGCCGCGGATCTGCGTCTGGGCATCGAATTAGCTCCTAGCGGATCGGCGACAGGCTCTATCAGCGTATCGGCCTTTGGTGATCCCCTGGCAGAGAGCACGGCCTTTGCTGAACAGTCGTTCGAGCTCACTGTCCCACAAGGCTACAGCCAAGCGCGAGTGGTCTTGGTCGCGCGGGTTGCTGGCGATTCCGCAGAAGCGACCGGTCGCGTTTCCGTGGACGACGCGGGGCTCTCGGTCGACGGCACCGGAGAAGTGCGCGCCGTGCTCGACGAGTACCGATTCTTCGATGTCGGACCTTTGCTCAACCTCTTCAAGGTCGACGCCACTCTGCTTTCCGGTCTACACGTTCGACCGCAGGGCTCCGACAGCCGCGCGGCGCTGGAGTTGCATCCGACAGCTGTGGGTAACGGTGTGCGCCTCAACACCGGCGCTAGCGGGCCTCTGGTCTTGGGGCTGACCGCAGAACCCAGGGCCGTGGATGGCGGCCTGGCCACCATGGGCCAGGGTGGCTACGCCCAACGCCAAGAGGATTTTGAAGCCACGGGCGTGACGGACCTCGTCATGGGTCGGGGCGTCAACTTGCTGCGCCTGGCACTCGGCCAACCCTGCAAGGTTCGTGGACAAAGCCAGGGCGGCGCGTACCGCCTGAGCATCGAACTCCCGGCCGGAGCTCAACCTCTGATTCAGGTGCGCTTCCAGGATGAGCGCACGGCGGCCATCAACCTGGCCGGAGATGCCGACCGCGCCGAACAGTCGGGTCGACTTGGCGAGTGCCTGGGATTGTGGCAGCGCCTACTCGACCAATATCCGTTCGAACAGCACATCGTGCAGCGGGCAGAGTCCCAACGGGCGAACCTGTTGCGCGCAGGCTTCGAGGAACTGCGGGACTTGGAAGGTCAGATTGAGCGGGCCAGCTTCTTCCGCCTGGCGGGCCTTTATCGCCAGTGCCGTGAGCAGTCGAACGTCATTGCCCAGCGCTACTCGGGGTCTGAAGTTGAGGACAGCGCGCAGGCGCTCGTCGAGCGCGTGGATCAGGACCTCTTGGCCCTGGAAACGGACCTCGACCGACGTGAAGTGCAACGCCTGCAGTCCATCCTCGACACACTCGACGGGCAAGAGGCCAAAGGCCTAGCGGCTCGCATGCGAACCTATCTCAAGGACGAATTCAACGTGACCCACGATGATGGAGGCGGCCAGTAAGCAACATGGCACGAACCTCAACAGGCATAGATGTAGGAGCCGGCTCGGCGGTTGCCCTGTGCGGGCAGTACAAGGGCAACACGTTCCACATCACCGAATTCAACGCGGCGGCCAACCCCTCATTGGGATCCAATGCTGGATCCAATGCTGGGGAAGGGGACACGGCCTGGCTGACGAGCGGCTGGGAAGAGCTCGCCCTAGGCTTCAAACCCGCCGGCGCACGCATCGGACTGACAGGACGCGATGTCAATGTACGCTACACCCGCGTTCCTCGAGTCCCCGACTGGCAACTGCGCAATCTGATGCGTTTTGAGGTTTCCGAGATCGGAGACCAGTCCGGGTCGGATGTGGCCAGCGACTTCAATCTGCTGCCGGAACTTCCTGAGGTCGAGGGCGAGGATGTGGTCATGCTCGCCATGGCCCGCGAAGGGCTGCTCGAAGACCACCTTGAAGGATTGGACCGGACGGGTGGCACCTTTGACAGTTTCAGCCCCGGTGCCATTGCTCTGTACAACGCCTGGACTCACTACGGGGTAGTCGAAGACGAGACCGTATTGTTGGCCAACATCGGCCATGACAACATCGATGTCGTGATCGCGCGTGGGCCCGACCTGCTGTTTGCACGCAACCTGTCCGGTGGCAGTCGACTGTTCGATCAGGCTTTGGCTCAGCGCTTCAGCGTAGGACTGGCCCAGGCGCAAAAGCTGAAGGTGCAATTCGCGAGCCTGCGTCCCGGTGCGTCCCACGCGACGCCCAATCACGAGAAGGCGAGTCGTGCAATCTTGGGCGCGGCCGGTCAGATCCTGTCTCTGTTGCAGTCGGCGATTCTGTTCTGCAAGAGTCAGGTCAAGATCAGCGGTTTGAAGGTGGACCGCGTACTGCTCTGTGGCGGGGGGGCTGCCCTGGACGGCCTGCCCCAGTACATCTCCAGCGGCATGGGCGTGAGCGTCGAACTCTTCGATGCCTTCCGCATGGTTGAGACGGGCAAGCTGGATGAACACAGCGCGGCTCTACTCGAGGAGTACAAGCTTGAGGCCGTCGTCGCCCTGGGCCTGGCCACCATGGGCTCTGATCCAGCGGCCTACAGCTTGGAGATCTTGCCTGCGGCCCTGGCCAAGAAACGCGCATTCTGGGGCGAGACGCTGTGGCTCATCGCCGCGGCCCTCCTGGCCGTCTGCTACTTGGGTTTCAAGACGGTGCATCTGGCGGACGAACTGGATCAGGTCAACAGCGAAAACGCTGGACTGCAATCGCGCTTGTCGCGGGCCACGCGGATTCACCGCGAGGCTGAACAGTTGATCGAGGAAAACGAATCCCTGCGAGTTCTCGCCAGCCAATTGCAAGGGGTGGCCGGTTTGGGTGAGCAGGGTGCGCGCTTGATGAGCGAGCTTGACCGTTCTCTGCCGGCGGACTTCTGGGTCTCCGAACTCAGCAGCGAATGGTCCTTTGACCCCGAGCTGGGTGTCGAGCGCAATTCCGATCGCCCCATGGTCCTCGTGCGCGGCCAGATCCGGCCCGGCACGGACTCCCCCAGCCGTCAGTTTCAGGAGATGACGCTCAACCTGCGCGAATCCCTGGTCGGGGACGGGAGCAGTGGCGCGCGCATGAAAGAGTCTATCGATCGCGACCAGTTTTCCTTGGACCTGTGTCTGTTTGGGCCGCCGCCTCCGGCGCAAGACGATTCCGAGGAGGAGTTCTAGCCATGGACATGAACGACTACTGGCAAGAGAACAAGCGCTTCCTGGTCACCCTCGGCAGCGGGTTTCTGGTCTTCGTCATCGGCCTGTTCGTCGTGCAGAGCCTGTACGGATCGGACTTGAGCACTGCCAAGCGCTTGCGCAATCGCAATCGCGGGGACCTGAATGCAGAACGCTACTCGGCCGCGCATCGCGACGAAGCTTCTGACGAGAATGATGCCCTGCGCGCGGCGATCGACGTGCTCTCCCAGGCTACGGCCTTTCAGCCTCGGCCCGGCTTTGTCGTCGAGCCCGGGGGGTCTCCCAGCGGGACGTACTTCACCCGCGTGGAAGAAGTGCGCGAGGATCTGGATTTGCTGGCCAGCCGTCGGCGCATGAATTACCCGGACGGGTGGGGCATCGAGATGCTCGAGACCAACAACTTGCCGGAAATCGAGCGGCGCCTGGAGGCCCTGGACCTTCTAGAGCGAGTGGCCCGGTTGGCCGCAGAGTCCGGAGTGGATCGCATCAGTCGCATCGTGGTGAAACTCGACCCGGGCTTCGGATCCCGTGGGGGCTTGGGGGCGCTGGAACGTACAAGCGTCACCTTCTCCTTGCTATCAAGCGCCGAGTCCGTCACGGACTTGATCGTGGCCAGCCAAGAGCCGGCGAGTGATGAGGGATCCGGCGGCCCCCTCGCCATCGGTCAGTTCAGTGTGGAGAACGAACGCAACAAGATCGGTTCGGTCAAGGCAGACATCGAGTTCCAGGTCGTTCGCGTCAAGCGGGATCTGAGTGACGAGGAGGCCGGGCAGTAGCCCGGGATCAGAACCATGGAAATGAAGAAGGAAGTCGGTGTCTTCCTGGCCGTGGCCGGTCTGCTGGGTTGGAGCGCCTACGGGCTGGTGTCGGATGGGGACGTAGCGCTACGCGGGCGCAGTGCAGGAGAAGCCAAGTCCTATTCCGCGATCCGTGTGCCCGACAGTTCGCTCGCCTTGTCCAGCGAAGTCCGCAGCGGCACCTTTGAGCGGGACTTGTTCTCGCCTCCGCGGGATACCACTCCCCTGCCCCCGCTGGACTTGGTCATGCCGCCCCTCGGGGCGCTGCCCGCCTTGGCTCCGCCCAGTGCCTACGGTCCCGCAGCGCGCGCCATGGGAGAGCACCTGCGTACACCCATCACGCACCGCTTGGCGGCAGGCCTGTTCGACGCATCTTCCATGGAGCCCGCAGCGCTCGCTGGTTCGGGCAACTCAGATGGGTTGACCCGTGTGAACGTGACGTCGGATGAGGACCTTACGGTGGACGAGCGCTTGGCCCGCATCGAGGCGCGCAAGAAACTTTACGACTGGATCGTGGTGGCCAACCTGAAATTTGGGCACATCCGCAATGCGAGTCGCTTCGACTTGAGTGAGAGCGGGGAGGCAATCTTGTTTCTGGAGATTGATCCCAGCACGGGCAAGGAGCGCTTTCCCGGTCAACAAGCAGTTGCCTACGAGGCCTCGCGGGTCCAGGAGTTTGGGCTGGCCGACACGCCGGCCAACCGGGTCGAGCTGGGTCGCGCCGCGCTAGGAACGGAACTGCGCCCTGGTGATTTTGCCGGCGCGATGCGCTTCGCGGGCGAGTGTCTCGAGCTGCGCAATGACACCACCCGTGCCCTTGAGGTTGCCGAGGAGTTCTACAGACTGTGCATTGAGTTGCAGCCCACGGATGTGCGCCCGCACCTGGGCCTTGCTCGCTGCTACGAGCTCGGTTTCAAGTTCGAGGCCGCCCTGGAGGTGTACCTCTCCTTGACGCAAGGAGAACTGCACACGGAGTCCGAGCCCTGGGCTCGACTCGGCGACCTCTACGCCCGTTTCCGCATGAACGGTCCCGCTCAGCAGGCCTTCGAGGAGGGACTGCGCAGATCCCGCACGGACTGGCTCGTGCGTTGGCTGTATGGACGCTTCCTCTTGGAATCCGGTCAGCCTGGGTTGGCACTTGAACACCTGACTGAAGCCCAGTCGCGCCAACCAACTGACAGCAACCTACGAGCCGAACGCGTAGGCATCCGCAATGATTACGGGCGTGTGCTCATGGCTTTGGGCCAGGTTGAACAGGCGCGTAGCGCGTTTGAGCGCGGTGCCAACGCAGACCCCGAAGGGGACCTGGGGCCGGCTGGTGTGCTGGCTGCATCGGTCCTGCTAGGGGACGAAGCCGACCTGTTGGAGCAGGATGAGGGCGGGGGACCGGACGCCAGCTTCGACCTGCTCTTCGCGCGCGGGCTGGCCGCCCTGGATCAAGAGGATGACGCCAATGCGCTGCGTCTGCTGCGCCAGGCTGCGGCCGTGGATCCTTTCCGGGCCTGGCTCTGCTGGCGCAGCTTGAGTTGGCTGGCAGAGATCACCAGCCACCCAGAAGAGGCGTGGGCCTACATCGAAATGGCCTACGAGTCCAATCCCGAGGACGTCTGGACTCTCTATCAACGAGGTCGATTGCAAGTGCAACGGGACGAGCTGGACGAGGGACTGGCGAGCTTCCGCGATGCACTCGACCACGAGTTGGATTTCCCCGACGCACTCATCGCCATGGGGGCCTTGGCCAGCAATGGCGACGACCCTGAAGCGGCCGAGCGCTACTTCGAGCGGGCCCTGGAAATCGACGCCGCACGTCCCAGCATCCACGCTCGACGCGGCTTGAATTTCCTGGTCCTAGGAGAACTGAGCAAGGCCGAGTCTGCTTTCAGTGAGGCCTTGCGCCGTGCACCCGATCTGGCGTCGGCGCGCAACGGCCGTGCCTGGTGGCAATACTTGAGCGGGGACTCCGGTCAAGCCCAGGCCAGTTTCGCCGAGCTCGTGGACGTACGCCGCAACGAACCCGAAGGCGATTTGCCGAGTGCCTACGCCGAGGAGCAGAGTGCACGAATCCGCGACCACGAGAGCAAGGAATTTTGGCGCGATCGATTTGATCGTGTCGGGCGCGTCGGAAACGGTTGGACCTACGATCAGGGCTACGGTGCCGAGGTGCGTCTGCACGACGGGGCAGTTTGGATCGAAGGCCAGCTCAACAAAGAGAGTCGCACGCGCCTCTACAGGGAGTTGCCCGCCGATCGCTTGCTCTCATTGGAAGCCGAAATCACCGTACAGCCCGAGTCACGAGATGTGACCGTGGGCATCTTCGTCTCGCGCGAAACCGAAAGCCGCTCGGAGGAGGTTCGGACCCACGCCGCCGTCGAACTCGTGCGGAATTGGGACGGAGCTGTACGCGTGACCTTGACCAAGAAGGGAGAACTGGACGCCGGAGCCCAGGACCTCTTCACGACCCAGTGGAACGTCGGTGAACCCATGCGCGTCGGCATTGAGAAGCGTGGGGAGACGTCGTCCGACACCACCATCACGCTCTGGGTTGACGGAGTCCCTGTGATCGAGAACCTGTCCTTGCCAACGCTAGGTCGTTCCAGCCAGCCCCTGCGCTTTGGAATTTTCGTAGAAGGCCGCGCCGGACGAATGGCCGCCGTGTCTGTGGATCAGGTGGGCGTCGTGCGGCGCAGCCTCTAGCTCCTAGCATCGCACCTGCGCTATGTCCCACATCCCTCAACTCCCCCCGTTCGAGAACCGAGCCGAGGTGAATCCCCAGCGCGGATTCACCCTGATCGAAATCCTGGCGGTGTTGCTCATCCTTTCGATCCTCGTGACCTTCCTCGTACGCTCTGCAGGCAGTGCCCAGCGCAGCGTGGAGATCGGCAACACCAAGTCCCTGATCCAGCAAGTCGGTGGCCTCGTGGACGAGTACTACAACGAGTTCGAGAGCTATCCGCCCTCGACCTTCCCATCCAGCCTCGACCCCAAGCCGAACCGCATCAACATGGGCTCAGAGATGCTGGTCATCAGCTTGTGGCGTCAGGGACGTCCTTGGCAGGCGGCGGATCTAGGCGAGGGCGCGCTGGGGAACACGGATCTCGACAGCACCAAGACCAGCCTGACACGCTTCACCAGCCCCGATGCTTTTGAGTTGATCGACAACTGGGGAAATCCACTGGCCTACATCCACCGGCGGGACTACGAGAAGGAAATCCACTACCTGACCTACGACAAGGCCGGCCTGGAGGTGGAGAACCCGGTCAAGGGACGCCAGTCCCTCAAGACCGGTGATCCCTATCGCAAGTCCAGTTTCCAGATCATCTCGGCCGGCCCCGACGGCATCTTCGGGAACGACGATGACATCGCCAACTTCAAGATTGAGCGGGATTAGTCCCCGGCGCGCGGCTCTCAAGAGTGCGGGCATGACCTTGATCGAGCTGATGCTCGTGATGGGGCTCCTGGCGGTGATGATGGGCATTGGCCTGGGTGCATTCGCCTCCCTCGATCCAGGTCGGCGTGCGGCCTTGGGACAGGTCACGAGTCTGCTGCGCACGGCGCACAACACCGCGCTGGCCCTGGGGGCCCCCGCACGAGTGACCTTGGATCGCGACAGCGGTGAAATCCTCACGGTGGGCATGCGCGTTGTCGGCACCTGGCACTTTGAAGATGAGAGCTTGCGTGGCTCAGATGGAATTGACGGGGTCTTCCCCGGGAGCGGTTCGTTGTTGGATGACGAGGGCTTCATGGGCCGCGGCCTATCCTTCGATGGCGCCCCCGCCCGCGCGCGCGCAGAATTTCCCGTGCAGGATGATCCGGGCTTCGATCTGACCGACGGGTTCAGTTTGGAGATCAGCTACAAACCCGAGAGCATGGTCGGCGCGCAACTGATCGAAATCGGTGATTCATTCCAACTGCAAACCAGTTCTTCGGGGGGGGTGACTGCCGTTTTCTACCGACGCGAAGTGGATGCCCTGGGTCAGCGCAAGCAGGGGGCCAGGGTCAGCGTGCAGACGGCAGCCGGCGTACTACGACCCGATCAATGGAACCACATCCGCTGTGTCTACGACCGCCGCAGTTTCCGTATCCTGATCAACGGCGTACCCCTTGGTTCAACCTCCGCGACCGTGCCGGTTTGGGATGTCGAGGGGCCGCTGCTCGTCGGGGGGGGCACGACCCTGCCCTCGGGAGTGCTGGATCGGCTCGTGTTGGCTGTGGTCGTGGGCAGTGAGCGAGGCCTCTTGCCGCTCGGCGTCAATTTCACAGCCCAGACTCCCGCAGCGGTGGAATTCATGGCCGGTGGCGGCCTGGACCCCACTGTTCACCAACGACCGGTCGAGGTGGGTTTGGACTTCGGTGAGGGTCGCGTGGAAATCGTGCGTGTGAACGTCTACGGGACAGTGGAATGAACAGACCCGAACTCCCCGACTTCATGCGCGCTCGGTCTCTCCAGCGCTGCGACCCGATCAGCGTCCGTGCAGCCCGCGGCCAGGCCGGCTTCGCCATGATGGCCGTGCTACTCGTCGTGCTCTCGTTGCTCGTCCTGTGCGCACCGTTTCTGCTGGCTGCACGCAATGCGGATCGCGCGAGCGTGCACCTGGCCGACCGAGCCGAAGCACGCTTGCACCTGGATTCCGCCGCGCGTCACGCGCGCGCGCAGCTGGGGGCATCCCACGCGGGTTTCCCCGACCTCTCGCCATACGCCGACTCCCTCGACGAACTAAGCGTGGACAATCAGTTCGCCGAGGAGTTCATGAACGCCAATGACGCCACGGGCGCCATGTGGGACTTGCACGTGCGCGACGTGGCCGGGTTGATCGATCTGAACAGTGCGCCACCCCAGCTCATGGCCAACGCCATGGGGTTGATTACGCGCACTTCGGATGTGCTCGACGGTTCGGCCGAGGACTTGGCCCTCAACGATCCCGATCCCTTCGCTGGGAAGGAGGGCTTCCTCGTGATTCAGGGTGAGTTTATTCACTACACGATCGATGAGGATGGGGAAATTCAGGTTCGCACGCGTGGGGTGGGGACCGTGCAGAACGAAGACGGAGATTGGCTCACGGACGGCCCGCGGCCCCCCTCGGCTCACCCGGTCGGCGCGCACGTCATGGATCAAAGGGCCTTCGCACCCGCGATCTGGCGCATCACCGGGCCGGACGATCGTCTGCGTGAGTTTGACACGATCGAACAGCTCCGCGAAGCCGACGCCTTTGCCCTGGTGGGGGGCGTTGGAGACGGGGCCTACTCGGCTCTGGGGGAAATCGGCAGCGTGCATGCGGGTGTGTGCGCCGGCAGTTCCTGGCAGAAGTCGGTGCGTCTGGTTTCATCGATCGAGGCGGGGCTGACCCTCTCCCTGGCCGTGGACGATGGACGCTACATCAACGAAGGTGCGACCATTTGGATCGGCGACAGCGAGGGTGGGGAACTGCGTTACGTGCAGATGCGCACCAACAACGGACGCATCTTCTTTGATCGCGTGCTGGAGCGGGACTACCTGGCATGGGAGAGCGAGGTGCGCGTCCTTGCCCGTCGGCCGGTCAATGTGAATACGGCTTCCGAGTTGGTCCTCCGAGCGCTGTTCGAGAACCTACAACTGCGCGGTCAGAACTCACGTATCACCTCGGGTGAGGCGAAGATCCTGGCGCAACTGACCCTCGAGAGTCGGCCCTTTGAGGGACTCGAAGACTGGATGCAGCGCATCGTCCTGCCGGCAGCGGGAATCGAGGAGTTGCCTTCGGGTTCTCCCATCACTCCCGACCGCTTTGCGGGTACTGGGGGAGCAGTCATCTCTTCGGCCGACTCGCTGGCGCTCTACGTCAACAGCCTCAATGCCAACGACGCGTCGCTGACCTTCTCGACCATGCCATTGTGCTTCACTTCCAAAGACGTGTACGCCATGCAGTTGCGTGCCTCAGTCAATGCGCCCAGCGGCTTGGAGCGCACACACGCCATGCGTGAACGAGTGGAGTGGATCGTGCCGCAAACAGATCTCTTCAGCCTGTGGGCCACGCAAGAGGCTTTTGACGAGGCCATGCGCTTGACGCGCAGGGCGAGTTGGTGGGCTACGGGCCCTGAGGCCACATCTCAATGGGACGGCGGAACCGTACCGCCATCGCGCGTCTGGCCCCACATGGGTACACGCGATGGGCGCGTGTACCTACCCGGTTTGACGCCCGACGATTCAGACAGCGCGGACCCCGGTCCCGGCGAGCACATCTTTGCATCCCGCGACGAGCAAGCCTTCGCCCAGCTCTGGCCCGCGCGCCTGACCGAGGACGGTCGCTACCGCGGTCGCACATTGCACTTCGACCGCGAAACCCGTGACCTGGAGGGGCGCTACCTGCCCGACGAGACGCTGGGCTTTGCCATCGACGACCGGCGTGTGACTTGGGCCAACGCGAGGGACGGAGGCCTGCTCAGTCCGATCTTGTTTGAGCTCTGGGTCAAACCTGCGGTCTTGGGCGGTGGCTACCTGCTGGATGTGGGTGGCGCGGACCGTGAGTCGGACCGTATCAGTTTGCTGCTCGAGGGCGAGGATCTGGTGCTGCGCGTGCTCGACGGCTTTGGCGATCATGTGGATACACCCGGATTCAAAGAGGCGGCCGAAGCTCGACTGGCCCTAGCGGAAGGGGACGGCCCGGGATTGCCCGTGGACACTTGGAGCCACCTCTCCGTGGAAGTCGTAGGAACGCGCCCCGATCAGTTGGGCCTGATGGTCAACGGGTCGGCATCCGGCGTGCGTCGCCCGGGCATGTCCAAGCTCGCTGGTCCGGCCGCCCAGGGTGCCGGGTTCCTGGCCCTGGAGGACACCGAGGGCTTTCCGAATCAGGGTGTCGTGCGCGTGGGCAACGAGCTGGTGGAGTACACCCTCTCCTCGGGTGGCCTGGAAGTCGCTCACCAAGAAGTGGGCCCCGACGCCGGTCGGGGCGGACGCTTGGCCCGCACCCGCTGGAGTGTGGAAGGCCTGCCCGCCAACCTAGGAGGGATCACCACCGACCACCCCACGGGGGCCAGCGTTTCCCTGTACGGCTACTCTTCGATTCTGGCCTCGAACTTGCCCGCAGGAAACTCGCAACTGCCCGACGCCATCGGGGCCTTTCGGGTGGCTCGCGTTGTAGAAGTGGACAACTCATCGGGCTCGGGTCCCGATCCCATTCTCGGAGGCTACCAGGATTTTGGAGATGGATACGAGGCCACCAACCTGAGCGGTTTGGTCCTGGCCCTCGCCGATGATCCGCGCAGCCAGGAAGATTCCACCGAAGTGATGAACGCTTTCAACCCCTCCGGGGGTTATGCCGCCCTAGTCCAACAGCGCTGGGCGTTCGACCAGACCGGCACTTCGTCTGTGCCACCCAATGCACCCCTAGGTGGCGTCGAGATCATTCGCTACTCGGGTTACACCGGCGATGTATTGAACGTAGTGGCGCGCGGGGATGTGGTAGCCAGCGAACTGCCCAACTACGGCGCCCAAGACCCCACTGGCTACGCAGGCGGCGTGCGCGTTTTTGTTGTGGATTGGGAGGGGACGACCAACGGCAATGGGGATCTCGTGCAGGGCCAGATGGACATGGGCATGTACTGCGTTCCCATTTCCCTGCCCTGCCCGGGCGCGGATGACCTCACCTATCTTCCGGCCCTGAACAACTCAGAGTTCGCGCAGCTCACTCGACCGGACGACGCTGAAATGACCGAGTGGGTGCGCTACGACACACTGGCCACGGCGCAGGGGCAACTTGTGCGCGACCGCGAGCAGGCGATCCTGGCCCTGTACGTCAGCTTGACCCTCTCGGGTCGAGTGTTGAACGACCTACTGGGCACCACCGACGACGGAGGTAGTGGGGGTCCCGGAGGTGGCGGAGTGGGCAGCGGAGGCGGAGGTGAATCATCCGGCGAAGGCGGTACGTACTCGTCCCAGGGAGCGCCGCCAGCAGCGCCGGCGCCCTCAAACTCCAAGGTGGCCGGAGCCGTCTGGGATCCCATGCGTGGGGAATCGGAACTGGACGACCGCTACCTTTCCAGGGCCGTCTCATCGGCCTTCCAGTTCCGCGGCGTTCTCGGAACCTACTCCCACGATCACCCGGCGGGCACTCAAGTCCTGCCAGTCTTCCACCTCCTGGATCGCGGCGTGGATGGTGGCCGGCCCGGGGCTGGAGACGCGGTTTTTGTCTCGGGTGGGGATCCGAGTCATGTGGGCTGGCCCATGGTCGTGGAGCGCGCGCACCTGCCCGCAGCCGAGTACACCTACTACGGTTGGGAATTCGATGCCAATCGCGGCGAGGTGGCCTACGCGAGTTCCCCCGAGAGCGGCGAAGTCAGTCACACGGACATGGTCATCCAGCACATCTACGTGGCTTTCGACCAACCCAATCCCGAATCGATCGCCATGCTGACCGCAGGAACGAATGTCACGGACACGCGACTCATGGCGCGCATCACAAAGTTCCCTTCGGGGGAACGCCCGCGCGTGGCTTCTGCGGTCAGCGTGGGATCGACTTTTGACGCGCAGGGCGGCGAAGTGCCGCTGGCGGTGGTGGATGAGGTGGCGTTCGGCTCGCAGCAATTCTTGCGCGGTTTGCCCGGAACCCAACCCTCGTCCCACAGCCAGGGAGCGCAGATGATCCTGACCCTCGCCATGGACGAGACCACTGAGACGATGCAGGTTGCGCCTAGGTCATTCGTCATCCCCGGAGGTCGTTGGGCAGGCGGTCAGGGTGCGCTGTCAGCGTTGGATGAAGACGGCGGACTGCTGCGCATCGGCGATGAGATCTTGGCCTACACGGATCGCGACACCGACACGGGCAACATCACCCTTGCCGCGGGTGGTCGCGGGCTCTTGGGCACGGATCCGCAGCCCCATCAACCCACCGAGCTGGTGACGTTCATGGAAGGCTGGGCCGTGACCTCGCTCAGCGCGGGAATTGGCCCTTCCGACGCCGTCTTGCCCCTCGAGAGCGCCGTGGGATTTGGCACCTCGGGCACCGTGCTGATCGGCGATGAACTGATCCACTTCACGCGTCAACGCCAGGGTGCCCTCGAAATGCCGCGCGGTGGCTACGGAGCCGAGGACCCGGATTCCACCTCCCGGGACGATGGTGGACGGGGTGCGGGCCTCTTCCGCGGGCGCTACGGCACCGTGCCCAGCGCGCACGCCGTGCGCACCACCGTGATCCGCTTCCCCTTTAGGTACTGGGACCGCTGGGCCGAACAAGCGGACGCACCGGAACTGGCGTACTTCGGTTTCGAGTTGGAACAGCCCGGCGCCTGGTGGATGGAATCCTTCTGGGATTCTGAACCCGCCACTCACGGGCAGTGCCACCTGGGAGTCCTGCAGCGCACGGACCCCACTGTTCCTTGGGACGCTGATCCAGAGGATGCGAACGGCCTGCAACTCTTGCTCGAGGGGCGAGACCAGGACGAGGCCCTGCCCCTTGGTATCCAGTCCGAGCGTATCGACTGGCGCGTCTTTGTGCGCTACGACCCGGGGGCCTTTGACGCGCGCACGGGACTCTCCCACGGTTGGAAAGAAACCCCACGCTTGCTGCGGTTGGGTGTGGGTTATCAGGCACCCGGGCAGGTGTTGCGGAGCGTGGAGAAATGAGGACCAACATCTCGAGGCAAACCTCAGGCACTCGCCGTGGTTTCACGATGGTGGAGTTGATCGTGGCCTCCGGGCTTGCGGCCATGCTGATGGTTGCACTCTTCCGATTGCTCGACACGGCCTTGGACATGTGGACGCGTGGCGAAGACCAGCGGCTCGTCGTGGAGCGCGGCGTGGCCACGGCTGAACTCATGGCGGCCGACCTGCGCTCCTTGCACGGCGGATCCCAGGGAGATCTCCTTGTGGACTGGGTCAATTTCGACGTGGACCGCGATGGTCGGGTGGATCGTGTATGGCCCCGACTGCGCCTCGTTCGGACTGCATCCATGGAGGATGTGGTGCGTCTGGCCGCACGCGGCATTGATCCCGAGTTGGTCGCACAAGCGCGAGAATTGGGCGTGGACGTCGAGAACCTGATTCCAGAGGACGAACGCACGCCCCCGCCCATTCAGAGCGGTTTGATGGAAGTGGCCTGGGCCGTCGTGCCGATCGGTTCGAGCGGACTGGACCGCGGAGCGGGTCTGCTCATGCGAGGCGAAGCCCTGCTCAAACCAGGTTCGACGGGCACCTTCTTCCGCTCGGAGTTCTTCTCTACCGGAGGTCGCCCGCCGGTGGGTGCGCTGGAGGAAGTGAGCGGTGGCGTTTTGTGGCTGGGCCTGCAGTTCGCCACGCAGACCAGCATCATCTGGGATGGCTGGACCATGGGCTCCGACCTCTCCAACAGCTGTGCATCGTGGGACGCCTGGAATTCCCAGCGACCAGACGGGGAAGCGCATCCATGGAACTTGCCCGGAGCCGGCATGCCGGCTGTGTCGGGTCGCCCCCTGTTGCCCCGACGCGTGCGCATGGAACTGGAGTTTGAGCGCCCTGCGGACTTACAGCGCCGACCTGTTCTGCTCGAACCTTTGGAAAAACAGACGGCTTCCTTTGAGGTCAGCGAGGGCAGCGCCCTGCCCTACGAGAAGGGCCGCCACATCCTCGTGGACGGGGAGTGGATGGAAGTTCAAAGCTTGCGCGGGGACCGCATCCACGTGAAGCGTGCTGCCCGTGGCACGTCCGCGGTTCCCCATGAGGTGGGCGCGGTGGTGCGCTACGGAGAGACGATCACCGTGGAAGTGCCCGTGGCCATGCACAGCGACGATTGGAATCTGGGCCGACCCGCTAATTCCGATCGATTGGGGAATGGCCGATGAGACGTTCACCCGCGAGCAAGGCCCGCAAGTCGAGGGGTTTCACCATCCTCGAGGTGGTCTTGGCGATGGGTCTACTCGTCATGGCGATGACCTCCCTGCTGGGTCTGTTCACCTTTGGCGCAGCGCTGACACGTACGGCCGCCTTGCGCACAGCCGCTTCCACCGCCATCGAGGGGGTGGTGGCTGACCTGGAGAATTCGCTCTTCCCCTTGGAAGAGGATGGCAGCGTAGGGGATCCGCGCGTGCTCGTTGACCGTCGGGTGCCGGGTGCCCGAGGAGTGATCTACTCCGCCTTGGCGCGCGTGAATCCGGACAACCCCGACGAATTCGCCGTGGACGTGGAGGTCTTCTGGGAGGCCGCCGGCGTGCGTCGGGCGCGCAAGTTCACCACCCTGTTGCTACGTGAAGTACCCTTTGGGGAGCGGCTGCGCAGGCGCTTCATCCAAGCTCGATCAATTCCCCGCGCCCCCGAGACGCCCGCCGGCGAAGAGGGCCAGACCGCAGTGATTTCCACCCCGGACCGACCGTAATGATCACACCCACCAAGTTCTTGAGCCTCGCATTTGTTCTGTGCGCTTCGGCCACCGCGCTCCAGTCTCCGCTGCAGGATCCGGTTCCCGCGGCGCAGGATGTCTCACAACCGGCATTGATGCTGAAGTTGCGCAGCGGCCAAATCCGCTGGGGGCACATCCTCTCCCATGATCCGGACGGATTCCGGTTTTCCTTGCTCTCTCACGGCGGTGTGGCCGACGTCCCGTGGGCGGCTCTGGACCCAAGTCAACAGCAGCTGCTGCGCGAGGAATTTGGCTACGTGGACGTGGCCACCGCTGAATTGATGGTCGATGTCGAGCGGCTGATTCTGGTTGACGGGCACGAAGTCGTTGGCGTGATCCTCTCACGCGAGGGCACCGACTTTGTCGTGCAGGTGGAGGGCAATCTGCAACTCGTGCCCAAGCGTCGGGTGCAGAGCATCTCAAAGGGCGGCCAGGCGCCGGCCTTGGATATTTACAGTCGCGAAGAACTGTACGCGCGTTACTCCACGGAACTTGTGGAGACCGACTTGCAGGGGCAGATCGACTTGGCCCGTACCTGCGAGCAGTTCCTGGACTTCGAGCACGCACTCGAGCATTTCGAAGCAGCCCTGGCCTTGGATGAAAACGGGGAGCACCCCGAGTTGGAGCAGGTCGTGGTCAAGGCGCAGATCAAAGCCGCCCAGCAGGCACAGATCGATTACCTACGCGCCGTGGATGTGCTGCGCAAGAAGGGACAGTATGAGGAAGCTCTCGAAGACCTCGAGAAATTCGCGACGGTCTTTCCGGACAGCCCTTTGATGCTCGACGTGAAGGCCAAGGAGAACCAGGTCTTGCTTGCGCGCGACGATGAGGTGACTCGCTTCGTGCGCACCCGCTGGAACTACTGGCTCGCACGCCTGACCCGGCAAGTGGCGGGCAAGACTGACTACGCGGGAGCCGTGGGTTACGCGGAGGAGGGGCTGGGCGAGGACATCCGCGCAGCGGTTTTGGCCGACGTGCAGGAGCAATTCAATTCCGAAGCCACCGAGGATCAGATCGTGGCCTATTGGGTGTCGCGTAAGAAGCTGCGCTTCGCCAATGCAACCTACGGGGAAGGTACCTGGATGCTGGGCGAGGACAAGGCACACGCGGGGACCGAAGATGACTCGGTCAAGCGCGAGGCCATGACCGACAAGGACAAGCAGCGGGCCGACTTAGAAGAGAAGATCCAGCGCTTCTTGAAGAACCAGCGCAACGCTCGGCGCGCCCAGGCCCAGGCCGCGCAGGAGGACGAATTCCAGACCTTTTGGGCGGCGTTTGCACTGAGCAAGCGCGCCAACTGGATCAAAGCCTACTACGTTGAGTTTGCCGGCGACTACGAGCTGCGGGACCACCCCTATCTCAAGGCCTGTTCGACCTGCGGGGGCCGAGGCGCGCACGAGATCATCTACGCTGGTGGGGGTGGCAGCAAGCAGAATGCCGCTGTGCAGATCGTGGCCTGTCACGTATGCCGGGGTGTGGCGGTGGCCCGCCGCGTGTACTACCGCTGAGCGCGGACGTGTTCACCCTCCAGAGGGCTGCGGTCCTGTTCTCGTTCGCTGTTTGTGTCACAGCCTGCGCGAGCCCGAAATCGGGGAGCCCCGGTGTTGGTGACGTGCTCGTCCCGGACAGGGGCGACGAGTCGTGCGTGGCGCGTGTTGGGGGCCAACCCCTGACCACCGCGGAGTTCCTGCAGGCCTGGCTGCACCAAGACAGCCCCGGCGTGCGAGCACTGTTGGACGAGCTGATTCTCGCCCGTCTTGTGCGGTTGGAAGCCGAACGCCTGGGGATCCGCCTGGACCAAGAGGAGAGTCAGGAGTCGCGCCGCAGGGCGATGGAGCGTTTGGACCAAGACGTGGCGAGTGGGGGCAGCGGCCTGAGCGGAGATGAGTTCCTGCGCCAACGCCTAGGCCTCAATCCTGGCCCCTACAGGCAGCGCATTGTCGAGCGGGCCGAACTCGACCTGTTGGCACAGCGTGTCGTGCGGGCCTGGCTGCTGTGTAGCGAGCACGCGCACGTCAGCGTCATCGTCGTAGACGAGCGCGAGCAAATCACCGAGGTCCAGAAGGAGCTGGCGGCTGGGGTTGCTTTCGAGGAGTTAGCACGTACCTGGAGCGTCGACGAGTCGGGGGTCAATGGGGGGCGCGTGCCGCCGGTCGTCCGCGGCCGAACACCCCTGGCGCTGCTGGCCTTCGAGACCGCGGTCGGGGAAGTGGGAGGCCCCGTGCGCGAAGGAGAGCGCTGGCTTCTCCTGCGCGTGGACTCCAGGCCCCAGCCCCTGTCCCCAGCCCGACCCGGAGAACTCGCGCAGTCTGTGGCCGCCAGCCTGCTCGAGCGGCCCATCGAAGATCCGGAATACTGGCAATGGAAGGCAGCGGTCGTGCTCTTGCACGACGTGGACATGGAGCCATTTTTCCAGTGGATGGGAAATGTGGCCGTCGATTGAAGACCAGGGTCCACTGGAAAACGAAATTCCTCACCCTGCGGGCGCTTGATCATCAGCCGGGGAAACCCGATCCTGCACGCAATGGAATCCAACCCCGACGCCGCCTTGCTAGAGCCCACGGATACGAACGCCAACACTCCCGACGACGCACCGCAGGATCCGCAGGATTCTGTGCCGGAGCCGGGGCAAGATGCGCAGCTCGAGGAGGGGCAGGAGCCCAAGGCCCACAAGCGATCGCGAGTGGGGCCGGGCCAAGAGCTGTCCGACGAGGAGCTCGTGCGGCGCCTGACCGCCCTGCTCTTCGCTTCACCTGAACCCCTGGGGGTCGATCGGCTGGTGCAGTTGCTCGAGCGACCGCGCAAGCAGCGAGTCGTGGCAGCCCTTGAGATGCTCTCTCAGCAACTCTCGCAAACGGGGCTGCCCTTGGAGGTACGCGCCATTCGGGGCGGGCACACCCTGATGACGAGTGCCGATCTAGGCGAGGTCGTGGGGCGCCTGGCCAAGGGCAACGCGATCGAGCGCATCAGCCCGGCAGCCTTGGAAACCCTGGCCGTGATTGCCTACCGGCAGCCGGTGACCAAGGCAGAAGTGGAGGCCATTCGCGGAGTCCAAGCCGGGCCCGTCCTGCGCTCTCTGGTGGATCGCGGTCTGGTCCGGGTCCTGGGCAGGGCGGATGTCCCGGGCCACCCCCTGCAGTACGGCACGGGCAAGGAATTCCTGGATCGTTTCGGTCTGATGGAACTCGGGGATTTGCCCCGGGACTCGGAGCTGGCGCGGGACTGAGGCTCCCTCGCGCGTGAGGGGCTTGGCGCGAATGGGGGCCGTCTGACGGCCTAACCCAAGCGATGGGCGCCTCGGCTTGCACGCCTTCCAGCCCCGCCCGTATCCTCTGCGGTCCATGTTCTCCCCGGGGAGGGTTCGCCCCCCCGCACAAGCCCCCTGGTCCACGGTCCAGCCAATGCCGCAAGCTGCTTCTACATCGCACGACTCTACCCACGACTCTTCGACGCCGGATCATCACGATGACCTGATCGTCGTCCCCAAGGGCAAGAGCAAGCTGCAATTCATGTTGACGCTCGGACTCTTGCTGTTCGTGCTGCTCATCTTCAGTGTGGGCGACAGCCTTCAAAACGCCATGGGAGGGCTCTTTGGGGGTGAGGACACCAACCCCATCTACCTGAGCTGGACGGACCCCACCACGCAGGTCAAGCACGAGGTGGAGTACGAAGACTTCCGCCGGCGTTTCACCGGACTGGACACCTTGCACTCCATCGGTGTCTTCCAGCCGCGCCACGTTCCCGAGGGTAAGAAACGTCCGCGCGTGACACCTGAAGATGTCGGCTTGGTGTTGGTGCTCGATCAGATGGCCAGCGACGCCGGAATCGAGGTCAGCGACGGGGAATTTCAGCAGTCACTGCTGGGACTGTTCCAGACGGCGGCCAATGTGACCGCGACCGCCCGCCAGCGCCGTCTGACGGTGCCGGCTCTTGAGCGCCTGCTGCGTGATCAGATGCGCGTCGAGAAGCTGATGATCTACTTGAACATAGGAGCCACTGCGGGGGCCGACGCCGAGAAGGTCGAGGCACTCTGGAAGGAACAGCACCCCCAATTCGCGTTCCAGTACGCAGAGGTCGAGGGCGCCCAATACATGGACCAGGCCCTCGCCAGCGTGCCGGCGGACGAAGAGTTGCAGGAGTGGTTCCACGCCCAACCCCTCTTTGAGCAACAACGGCATTTCACCGAGGAGAGCTTCCGGGGGCTTGTTGCCTACGCCTCGCTCGACGAGCCGTTTGACGCGACGGCGCTGCTGGAACGGTTCCCTGCGCCCGAGGGACTGGACCCGGACGTGCAAGCGCGCAGCTACTACAACCGCTTCAACAACGTGCGCTTCAAGAACGAGGTGCCTGATGAGGAGCAGCCCGCACCTAGTGGGGACAACTCAGAGTCCGAAGCGGGTACTGACGCAGAGGCAACTGGAGACGACGAGGCATCGGACGGGGACCTTCCCGCACCTGCTCCGGCCCCCCAGGAATCTGAAGAAGTTGCTGTGGAAACCGGGGCTGAGTCCCGAGGTGAAGAGGCTGGAGAGGGCGCCCAGGACGAAGACAACTCGGTTCCATCGGATGACGTCGCCGACGACGAATCGGAGACGGACGAGATCCAGGAGACCCCGCTCTACAAGCCCTTCGAGGATGTCTCGGAACAGTGCCTACGCGAGGCTCCCCTGCACGCTGCCCTGACGGCCTGGTATGCCGACCTGCGCATGCGCATGAGCGCGGCACCCGAGGAGGCACCCCTGGATTTTGCGACCGAGGCCGAGGCCGTGGGTCTGACGGTCGTGCGCATCGAAGATGCCTTGACCAAGGTCCAACTGGAAGAGCAAGAAGGATGGGGCGGCAAGTTCCTCTCGAACCAATTCACCTATGCGCTCGAGGGAGACTTGCTCTCTTCTGTGATCCTCGAAGAAGGCGCCATCGTGGCCGGGAAGTTGACAGAGAAGGTCGCCCGCCAAGAGCCCCCGATGGACCAGATTCGGGAGGCTGTGGGCGAGGACTGGGCCAAGGAGCGCGCCGTGAACATGGCCGTCGAAGCTCTGGAAGCGGTGCGCGATGGTCTTGGCGAGCGGCCCGCGGAGAGCACTGACGATTCCGTTCCCGATGAACCGGATGAGACCCCTGCTCTGGTCGATGTGGACGAGGATCCCGGCCCCTGGCTACCCACTGCAGACAAGGCATTGTTCGAGACCCTGCTCGCCGATGCGGGGTTCCAGATGGTCGATCGCCCCTGGCTGGAGCAATTCGAAGTTCCCGACGACGACTACGACGCCATGAGCGCGGCGGACAAAGCCATCCGGGTCAGTGTCGACTTGTTTGACTTGGAGCCCGGGCAAGTCGCCGGGGCCATGGCCAATGCCGAGAACACCCACGCACTCCTGGTGCGCTTCTCCGGCAAGCGCGATCGCCCCCTCGCGGACATGAAGGCCGCCGATCTCATGCGCCTCCGCCAGCAGGTGTCTGGCGAGGCCAGCAACTCCCTGGGAGAGTCGCTCTTCCGCTTCGATAGCGATTGGTTCAAGGATCGCTTCCAGGTGGATTTTGAGCCCTGGAATCAGGCCGAGGAAGATGCCGCCGGGGAAGGCGCGACTGACGGGGACGCGGACGCAGATTCACAGGAGTAGTTCGCGGAGCTGCCGCCTGCGCACTGCACCTTGGGCGGTCGGGCGACCATGGCCAGAGAATGACCCGTCGGCAGGTCGAAGCGTTTCACGCAGCGCGCCTCTTGGCAGTAGATCCAAGCGCACACTTGATTGACCCAAGCCGGCAACTTCCAACTGAGGTTTGTGTGCGCACGCTGCTTGCCCAGGCCCAAAGCCTCGAGACCCTTGAGGGTTAGAACAGCGACGACGATGACGGGCAGCAGCAGCAGGTCGCTGCCAGTCAACCGCTCCACTTCGAGACCCGCTCGTTCGGCTGCCTGGCGCAGGCTGCGGCGTTTGTAGCGACGCCGATGGCCCGCTACGCGGTCGTTTTGGGCGAACAGGATTGGGTGGGCGGGAACGTGAATCAGCACTCGTCCGCCTGGCGTGAGCACGCGCGAGACTTCCTTCAGGGCCTTGCAGTCGTCGTCGAGGTGTTCGAGCACATCGAATAGACAGACGAGATCGAAACTGCCTGTCCGATACGGTAGCCGTCCGGCATCCGCCTGCACGCCGTGTGCGTAACCCCGATTTCTGCAGGCGCTGAGGTGTTCGGTGTGGGCGTCGAGGTGGTGCAATGCCCCGCCTAGTGGCTTGAGGCTGGGGAGGAACCCACCAACGCCTGCGCCGATATCCAGCACCCGTCCCAACGGCTGAGATCCGCGCGTAGCCTCTTCCAGGGCCAAGCACAGGGTTCTACGCCCTCGGAACCACCAGTGCCCCGCCTCCAGTTCGGCCAGCTGTTGGGACGCCAGGGCGTCCATCAACGGCCGCTGGCTACGGCCACCAGCTCATCCATCGGGTTGAAGTAGAAACGTGGGTTGCCGAATCGCAACAGAGGTCGCAATGCGCGTTCCAGAAGAGGTGAAATGCGCGCAGCGCGTTCCACGACGAAGTCCAGGCGAACGACCTTGCCCGCGTGTCGTGGTCCCATGAACTGGACTTCCAGGCCAGCCGTCTCGAGGGCCGACGTGAGAGTCCCGCGGTGAAAATGGGTGAGGTGTTCGGCGTGCTTGTAGTGTTGCCAGCGACGACCCAGCAGTCGTGCCCAGCCACTACTGACATTCTGAGTCAGGACCAAGACTCGACCGCCTGGCGCCAGGTGCTGGGCCGCTCGCTCGAGAGCGACTTGGGGTTGGGGCAGGTGCTCGAGCACGTCCCACATCGTGATAAGCTCAAATCGCTCGCTTGGCTCCAAGGCTTCCAGGCCTCCGGCCCGCACCTGCTGGTCTCCCAGTCGTTCTTGGGCCACCGCGCGAATGGGGGCGGAGGGCTCAAGGCCCAACACTTGCCAGCCCGCTTGTTGCATGACCTGCAAGAAACCACCGGCTGCACAGCCCACATCCAAGACGCGGCCTTGTTCAGGTAGGTGTCGGGCCAGACCCCGCAGTCTCCGACCAAAGGTCTCCGCGATCAGGCCCTCATCGCTCACGTAGTCTCGGTAGCCGCGCAAGCGAGGCGCGGGGGAGGCCCAGTAGGTGGCGTCGTACACTTCGCTCATCAGCGCTTCATCGGCGACCCGTGGGCTGACGTAGGTCAGGTCGCAACCCGTGCAGAGCCACACGCCGAAGGGCGGATCCTGGAATCGAGCCTCGCGTTGGGTCCCGCCGCAAAGGGGGCAGGCCGCATCGCGCAGCAAGTCCGCCGCGGGAGGATCAAGCAGCTGAACGCTCACGAGCGCTGTACCCGCTGATTGCGCAGGGTGACGCGGAACAGCGTGCCACCGCCCTGGCGCGGATGTACCCGAATGCGCGCACGAATTGCGTCCACGTGCATCTGCACCAGGTGCAGTCCCAGACCCGTGCCCTGGGTGCGGCGCGTCGCCTCGTCACCCACTCGATAAAAGGCGTCGAAGATGCGCCGACGTTCGGTGGAAGGGATTCCAGGTCCGCGGTCGGCTACTTCCAAGAGCACTCGCCCGCGCCTATCGAGACCTGTGCGCACCAGCAACGGCTGCGTGCCCTCTTCCACCGGTGCATACTTGCGCGCGTTCTCCACCAAGTTGACCAGGATGCAGCGCACGGCTGCGGTCTCGAGCAGGACCGAGGGCAGGCCCTCTTGCAGTTCAAACGCAATGTCCGTGGCCTCCGCTCCGTCGTTGAGTTGCAGCTCGGGCAAGGCGGCACGCACCGCGTCGTTAAGATCCCCGGCCTGCGGCGCGGCCTCCATGTCGGCCAATCGGCGGGATTCCAGCAGGCCATCCACCAGGGTGTCCAATCGATTGGTCTCCTTGGCAATGCGTTCCATGTAGTCGGCACGTTTCTGCTCGTCGCTCACCCATCCTTCCTGCAACATCTCGGTGTACATCTTGACCGAAGCCAGTGGAGTGCGCAGTTCATGGGTAACCGCGGCCACGAAATTCTCTGTGCGACGCGCCCGCTCCTGGGAATCCTGGACACTGGAACGCAGCAGCCGCACGCCCACAACAAGGGAGATGATCATGACCACTCCCACGCCCAGAAGCGAGGCCAGCTGAGTGCGCAATCGCCTGCGCAATTCACTGCTGGGGAAAGCCACCTCCAACCAGGCCAGGTCGAGATCGTCATCGTTCTCCAACGATACGTCCAATTCCTCGAACAGATTGAAGCGGGACACGACCAACCCTGCCGACTCGTCGCCGCGCTCATCCCCATGCCTCAGCAAATGCATCGTGGGTCTCAGACTGCTTCGAGCTTGAGCTTGGGGAAGGTCACGCAGAAACCACTCCGTGTCCAACTCGAATCCCTGAACCAGGACCGTCTCGTGGCCCATGTCCTCAAAGCAGGCGGGGATAGAGATGAGGGCGGGCAGAGGTTCGATGTAGACCCGGCGCATGGCCACCAGACGCAGGCGGCCCTGCTTGTCCCGCAGGCCCTCAAGCTGCAGGGGGCCGGTGTGCACGCGCAGCGTTTCCAATTCCCCAATGCTGTCCTGCAAGAGACCGATGTCGGCGTCGAGGCAGGCCGGGTCGCGTCGCGCTCCCAGGTTGAGAGCCAGCAACTCGATGGGGAAGGGCTCTCCCAAGCTGCCTTCGCCCCGCTGGAATTCGGTGCTGAGTCCGTCGAGGGGTTTTTGCGACTCCCGCCACATGAGAACTTCGCGCACGAATGTGGCTTGCTCGAGTCCACGTTCGACTCCCTCCGAGAACAGGTCGGCTTCCTCCTGAGGAGTCAGCCCGGCGGGGATCTGGGGTCCGCCTCGCAGAAGCAGGGGTTCCTGCCCCTCACCCAGGCTCAGATTCCACGAGAACCAGGCCAGCACACCGGGGGGGCGATCCTGCAGCGCCAATTCCGAGCTGATGGGGGTAAGCGTCGAGCGCCCTCCAGGACCGACGACGGTGCCTCGTTCCCAGTAATCCTGGTTGTAGTGATAGAACTGCCGCACGTCTTCGCGTGCGATCAGGTCCCTCACGCGGCTCTCGATGCCCGCCCGCAAGCCGACAGCGCTGTCGCGCACATCCCTAGGCAACTGCTCGAGCTGAGTGGTGTGGCTACTCAACAGCTGCGAAAAAAGAAGGCCCCCGAGCACCAGAGCGGGCACGAGGACCAAGACCGTGTACATCAACAGGGCCCGTTGCTCTGTGCGCGTGGCCCTTGTCGGTTGGGGCTTAGAGGAAGCCGTTCGGCTCAGCTGTACCACCGGTAGCCCTTGCCGCGTACCGTTTGAATGAGGGTGGGCTCGGACGGGTTAGGCTCCACTTTGCGTCGTAGGCCGACGATGTGGATGTCCACCGTACGCGTCTCCACGTTGGCACTCTTGTAGTGCCACACATCAAGCAACAGGTCATCGCGTGTGACGACCCGGTCGTGGTTGCGGATCAGATACGTGAGCATGTCTCCCTCGCGCGGCGTGAGCGGAATGACCTGTCCATCGCGGTGCACCTCAAGGCGAGCCAGGTCCACGCGAATGCCGTCGGGTAGTTCAAGCATCTCCGGCGGAGCAGTATCGAGCTCGACCCTGCGGAACTGGGACTCCACACGGGCGATCAACTCGCGCGGGGAGAAGGGCTTCTTCATGTAGTCGTCCGCCCCGAGCTGGAAGCCAGCCAGCAGGTCCTCCTCGCTGGCCAAGGCCGACAGGATCAGGACTCGCACCTTGCTACCTGCCTGGCGCAGGTCTCGCAGGATGTCCAAGCCACTCTTGCCGGGCAGCATCAGGTCCAAGACCAGGAGGTCGGGGCGGTGTTCGGCGATGGCCGCAGCGGCCGAGCTGCCGTCCAAGCACAGGTGGGCCCGGTAGCCGGCGTGTTCAAGGGCATCGCGCAACCCTAGGGCCAAGGCTTGCTCGTCCTCGATGACCAAAACGGTCTTGGTCGAGGTGCCTGTGGACGGGGTGCCTGTGGACGGGGTGCCGAGGTCGGCATTGGGCTCGGAAGAACCGGAGACGTGGGGGCTGGATTCAGACATGGTGTAGGGGCGGAATGGGAGAGGGAATGGTAACGCCACCGTTCTCCGGGGGCAGGGGGAACTCCTCTAAGCTGCGAGCGCGTTCGTTCCTACGGGGGTCCTCGGTGTGCACACTGTGGTGATCTCGTAAAGATCCTGTTCTCCATTCGCGATCCGAGTACTGGCCGCGCCGAGCCGCGCGCCAGATCTGCTTCAGCTCCAGGAGCGAAGAGAACACCGCTCGTGCCACCCTGACCTTGCTGTCGGGTTGATGAGACCAGCGCACGGGAACCTCCTCCAGTCGAAAGCCCTGAGCCCGCGCACAAACGGCCCATTCGACGTCGAAGGCCCAGCCCTCCACGCGTGTGCACGAAACCAGGGCCCTGGCGGCCGCTTGATTGAGCGCCTTGAACCCACAGGTCAAGTCCGTCAAGCCCAGACCAAACATCCGATTGGTGAGGGCCGTGAAGCCGCGGCCGAGTTCCTCGCGCAGCCGGGGTTGGCGTTGCTCCAAACGGGCACCCTGGGTTCTGCGGCTGCCGAATACCACGTCGGCCCCCGTCTCAAGCGCTTTGACCAATTTCCAGGCACACGCGGGATCTGCCGAAAGGTCTGCGTCCGTTACGAGGATGGAATCCCCGCGTGCCCTGGCTAGCCCGGCGCGCACGGCCGCGCCCTTGCCCCGGTTGCCAATCAACTGCAGGAGATGCACTCGTCCGTCTCGTTGGGCCCAGCGACGAACGATGGCGGCGCTGCTGTCCCTCGAGCCGTCATCCACCACCAGCAGTTCCAGGTCCCAAGCACCCAGGGTCCGCAGGAGCTGAGGAATGGAGGCATCCAGCACCGCTTCTTCATCGTAGACGGGCAACACCAGGCTCATGCTGCCCAGGGAAGGGGTGGCACGCAGGGGCCATCTGGGTCGAGAGGGAGGGGACGTCATGGAAGTGGCATTCGTCGGCCGGGATCGGCAGCATCCTCCTCGGAGCCGCGCGCTTCCACTCCTAATCCAGCAATGGACTCCACTCTCCCCGAATCAACCCAGGCGAGGCCCACGCGCTGGGTCATTCTGCTGATCCTGGGCCTCGCCTGCCTGCAGATCGGGCCATCGCTCTGGGACAGTGACCGGGTGCAGCTGGCCCTGGATCAACCCGCGAGACACCTGCCCTGGAGCGCGGTGCTCGAGGAGGACTTGAGCCCGCCCCGAGCGCCTGACCTGTCAGATCAGGCCATGGTGTTTTACCCGGCCTACAGGCAGGTGGCTCAGCGCTGGGCGAGGGGCGAATTGTCCATGTGGAACCCGGACATCCACGCGGGCGTGCCCTCTCTCGCCAATCCGCAGTGGGGTGTGCTGGATCCAGAGGTGATGGTGTTGGGATTGTTGGAGCGCCTGGGAGGTCGTGAGGCGTTCGATCACGGTCTCGCCTGGTTGGCCCTGGGCCGACTGTTTGCTGCCGGCTTCGGCGCGTGGCTCTTGGCCCGCACGCTGGGCTTGTCTGTGGCCTCATCGGTCCTCGTCGCGGTGACCTTTCAGACCTCCGGATTTGTAGTCGGTTGGTTGGGCCATAGCCTCGGACACGTGGCGCCCATCTTGCCCTGGCTGATCTGGTCTCTTGAGCGCTGCAGCGGCCGGGCCAGTCGGTGGGGGCCAGCGAGTGTGTGCTTGGCGACGCTCCTCACATGGCTCGGGGGTCACCCGGAGACGGCGTTCTTCTGCTTGGTGGCTGCCGGCCTGTGGACGGCGCGCCTGTACATGCTCGACCGCGATGGCGGTCGACGGGCCGCCCTCGGTATTGGACTTGGACTGGCGCTCGCAGCACCCTCCATCTTCCCCTTCCTCGAATACCTGGGGCATTCCGGAGCACGACTCGCGCGCCAGGCCGTGACGCCAGCGGCCGGCCTGGGTCCGGCTGGGTTGGCTCTCATTCTTGTCAGCGCGGCGGGTCTGCGACTCGCTCGTCGTGGACAGGCCGGGCGTGTAGGCGGAGCACTCGGGCTGTTTGTCGGTCTGTGGCTCTTGACTCTACGCGCTGGCCCGGAGTCACGCAGTCTGCTCTTCCTACCTGGCCTGCATGGACTGCCCGGGTGGGGGGGCTACCAAGGGGGCGGCGACTTCGTCGAGCAGTCGTCGACCTGGGTCAACGCCGTGGCCCTGGGTTTGGCCTGTGTCTCTGTACTCGCTTCTAGCGGTCGTCTGCGCGGTCGTGGGGCGATCGCCCTGGGCACCCTGTTGGCCTTGGGGCTCAGCCTCGACCTGGACGGAATCCGGTGGTTGTGGCGGGGTCTGCCCGTGCTGGGCGAGGGCGCTGGGAGTCGCGCGGCCGTGGTGTCCTGCCTGGGATTGGCATTGCTGGCAGGTGACGGGCTCGGAGTTCGCAACGCCTGGCCACGGCGGGCTGCCGCCTCGCTCTTGGCTCTGGTGCTGCTGGCCATGCACTTGCCCCTCTGGAACGTGCTTTCCAGCTCTTCGGCATCCCTTCCCCAGGCGAGTCCTGCGGACTCCCTGCACGGCCTGGTCGAACCCCTGCCTTCCGAGTCCGATGGTCGCAATTTGCAACTGCGAGGTTGGATTCACCGCGGTTTGCCTTTCGAACGCCTCGTCTTGCGCGTGGAGAGTCTCGACCGGTCGGGTGAGCCGCGTGAGGGCGCCACCCTGCGTCTTGGGCTAGACGCGCAGACAGATCCTCTGACTCTGCACCCGGGCGCTCCTCAGGACAGCGTGACCTTCTCCAGTCCCCAATTGGAGGCCGCGCAACTCCCCGCAGGTCAGTGGACCTTCACGTTGGAGGTTCTGGCACTGACCACGTCGGGTGAAGTCCGCCTGGTGGGCAGTCGCCTGCTGGGCGGCACACGCGTCTCACTTCCTGCCCACACCGGAATCGACAGCGCGCTGTGGGGCGCCGTGATTCTTGCCCTTTGGCTGGGTGTTGGGACGTTCGGCCAGGGTGGGTGGGTCGCGATCCTGTTGGGCCTCGCGCTGCTCCAGGGTCTGTGGGTGGGCCATGAGCGCAATCCGGCCAGCTCACGAGCGCGCGTTTTTCCGGACACGGCAACCACGAGTTGGTTGCGTGCCGATCAAGAGTCGGTCCTTCTACCGGGGCGATTCTTAGGCGGTCCGGGGGTCCTGCCCTACAACACCGGCATCGTGCATGGACTGGTGGGGCTCGACGGCTACGACGCCATGGACGTGGCGAGTTTCGACGGCTTCAAGCCCTTTGCTCAGTTGCCGGGCCGCGGTCCTCTGCTCGATTGGAACGCGCGTGGGGTCGACTTGAACTCGCCAGCGTTGCGGTTGCTCGGTTGCGAGTACCTGGTCACCGCAGCTCCGCTCTTTGGGGCCGCCGGTTCGGAGGACTGGGAATGGGTCGCGGGTCCGTCGGGGGCAACAGCAGAGGCGGGCGCGGCTGCCGAGGTCTTCATCTACCGGGCCCGCGACCCCTTGCCGCGTGCATTCTGCGTCAACCAGATCGTGGATCGCGAGCAGGTCTTGGCGGACCCGGGAACGTTCAATCCGAGGACCCAAGCCTTTCTGGCCGAGGGCCGTTCCTGGTCCGTGTCGGAGCCCTTCGAGTCCAGTTCCGTGCAAGTGCTGGGCTTCGAACCTGAGCGGGTCGAGTTGACTGTGACTCTGGATGGCCAGGGGCTGCTGGTCCTCTGCGAACAGGACTACCCGGGCTGGAGGGCCACGGTCGACGGCGACTTGAGCGAGGTCTGGACCGTGAACAGCTTGCTGCGCGGTGTGCCGTTGGATTCTGGTGAGCACACAGTCGTGTTCAAGTTTCGACCCACCTGCTGGCCCTGGGTGTGGTGGGTTTGGAGCCTGGGCTTGGGGTCGCTAGCGTTTACCGTACTTCGCTTCCGGCGGCCCAGCCGTGGTCGACCGGCATGAGGCATTCGGTTCGGATCACCTACTCGCCAGCCGCGTGACTCCCTCCCCCGCCACCCTACTGCAACCGGTCGAGCAGCTGCTGGCTCAGTCGTTCGGCGATCAGCGCTTGCTGCGCGGCCAGATTGTGCGTTTCGCCGGCATCGGTTCTGTGGTCGTAGAGCTCGAGTTGTCCGTCTGCATGCATCACCAGGCGATGAGTTTGTGTGCGGACCGTGCGCGCACCCGGCTTGTAGCCATAGGCCGCGTGGCCCTTGGCCGACGGGTCGTCCAGGATGGAGCCCAGCGACTCTCCGTCTAGGCCATCTGGCGTCTCGAGGCCCGCGAGCTCGCAGAGGGTGGGGAAGATATCCAGGGTCTCGACCAAGGCCGCGGTCGATGTTCCGGGGGAAGGCATGTGGGGGTAACTGACAATCAAGGGCGAGCGCAGGGATTCCTCGAAGAGCGAATGCTTGCCCCAGATGGCGTGCTCGCCCAGGTGCCAGCCGTGGTCACCCCACAGCACGACCAAGGTGTTGTCCCGCAGGCCCAACTCGTCGAGCTGCGCCATCAGGCGCCCTACCATGGCGTCTGCGTAGCTCACGCAAGCGGCGTAGTGCTTGCGCACTTCCAAGGCGAAGTCCGCATCGCCGTTGGGATCGCGCTTCCAGCGCTTGTACTTCATGAACTCGCCCGAGTTGTGCCAGGTCGTCTTGCCCGCCGGTTTTGAAGGATGGGGTGTGGGGGGCAGCTGGGCTTCGCGGTAGGGCTCCATGTACTTGGCAGGAGCGCCGAATGGCAGGTGAGGACGAATCAAGCCGACCGCGAGGAAGAACGGCGCCTCGGTTTCGGCCAGCGCGGTCATCTGCTCCAGGGCTTCGTTCGTGATCAGTCCATCGGGGTAGGTCTCATCGGGCCCCTCGAAAGACTGAAACACGGCCATGTCTCCGGCACGCTTGCGGATCTCCCCGTTGGCTAGGCCATGCATGGCCCCGCGCGGGTGCTGCCAGTCGCCACTAGGCATGAGGTGTCGATCCCAAGCTCCGGGCATCTCTGGTCGGGCTTCATCGTTCCAGTCCGCACCTGCACGGCCACCAGGAAAATGGGAGACCTTGCCCACGGATACCGTTTCGTATCCCTGTCTCCGGAACCAGGCGGGCAGGCTCTTGCCCTGCAGGGACTGGCCGCGTTTTAGCAGGGCGTCGTTCCCCGCGGGACCGTACTTGCCGCTGAGCAGGGTGAAGCGCGAAGCCCCGCAAGTTGGCGCCTGAACAAAGTGGTTCTGGAAGGCCCGCCCGCGCGCGGCGAGGGCGTCGATGTGGGGGGAGTTTATGTACTGCGCTCCGAAACACCGCAGTTCAGGCCGCAGGTCATCGATGCAAATCAGCAGCACGTTGGGTCGCTGACTGACCGCCACTCGTGGGCTGACCAGCAGCATGCAGGGGGACGCAAGCAGTAGGCTGAGGACTTTCATCTCAAGTCACCGACTCTACCTCCTACCGGCGCCGGTCGCTGGATGCGCCTGGCCAGATCGGTCGCGGGCGACCCCTTCCGGAGCCGATGTCCGCGACGCGGACCCACAGCGCGACCTAGCCCCCAAGCAAGCCGGCGTCGATCAGGGCTTGACCGGCCCACACGGGCAACTCGCGCAAGTAGCGAACATTGCTGGCCTTGTGGCTTTCAAGTAGATCCCTGGCCTCATCCACTCGGTCAAGGCGGCACAGGCTTGCGGCCAACTCCAGCCGCAGCCGTTGTCCTCCCCCAGGTACGAGCGGGTACCTCTGCGCCCCGCGCATAGCCTGGCGGTACAGACGTAGAGCGCTCTCGAAATCTCCCCGGCTGGCGTGGTCACGTGCAAACAGGGCGTTGCCGGAGGCGACGAGTCCGTCCCCCAATGGCGTGTTGGGTCGGCCGGCCAGCTGGCTCTCAGCCAGCAACGCTTCGCCAAATTGCCAGGAGTCATCGGTAACTCCCAGGAGGTCGCGGCCCACCGCCACACGGCCGTTGAGCAGGGCATTGGCCGCCACCCCTTCGAGCCATTGTGGCGCAGGCGAAAGGGCGCTCGGCAGAGCAGCCAGCAATTCACGCACCTCAGCCTGACTACCGACGTCCACAGCCAACAATAGGCGGTTGCGGTGCAGCTTCGGATGCAGCGGATCGAGGTCATGCGCCAATGAGAAGAGCCTTAGGGCCTGCTCGTCGTCTCCCTGTTGGGCGGCCAGTATTGCGCGGTCGAGCAGGGGACCGAATGAATAGGGTCGTGCGCTCAGAATGCGCGCGAGGGTGACCGCGCGCTCGGCGGGCTCAACCCCTGTCGCCGTCTGCAGTTGGTAGTACTTTTCCAGCGCCACGACGGAGTCGGGGGCCGCGCGCAGGGCACGCGCAAGGTGGGGCCCAACCTGATCGGGCGACTGACTCAATACACCGTCGTGCTCGACCACGGGTGCTGTCACGACCCCGGCCAACTCGGCACCGTGGACAAAGAAGGCGTAGGCAGACCGCGCGTTGGCGAGCAGGATCAGCAGGATCAGCCAGGGCGCCAAGTTGCCGCTTCGCTGCCGAATTTGGCTCAGTGGACTTGTTGCCCCAGCAGGCGGCGTCGAACCGAGGCAGATCCCCAGCAGTGGCCAGGCGCAGGCGGGGCTGGCCACTCCGTAGAGCAAGGGCGAATTGAATGCGGCATTGATCAAGATGGCCAAACCCGCCGCGGCGCAGGCGCGCGTGGGGCCGTGGGCGGCTGAGAGCAAAGCCAGGGCCCGGCGCGCGGCGAGTAGCAGCAATCCCACCCACCCGAAACCCGCCACCCATCCCCATTCGACGAAGGGTTGCAGCCAGTCGTTGTGGACGTGCTCGACCTCGATCGGGGTTGGCTCGGCGTGATCGTGGCTCGAAAGGGCGAGCTCAGCGGGGTCGCGGTGGGGGGGGTAGACGCGCGCGAACTGCCCAGGGCCGTGGCCAAGCACGGGGGCTTCGTTCACCACGCTGGGCAGGGTAGACCAGATGAGGGAGCGTACCCTCCAACCGCCCGTGGTCGTCCTGACTGCGGCCGTCGCATGGGGGTTCGGGTCTTGCGCTTCGCTGGCCCCTCCCAAGCCCGAGGCCAGGACCAGCCAACCGCCCAAGCCCATCAACAGCAGGTTGCGCGTCCAGTTGGCCGTCGTTCCCGACGAGGAGCGCACGGCAAGCAGACTCACGACGCCTGTTCCGAACAAGGCAACCAAACCCGCGAGGACCGGGGTCACGCCCATGAACAAGATCGTCCCCAGACCCAGCAAGAGCCCAAGACCCGACCAGGGTCGCGACCAGTACACGGAACTCGCGATGGCGATGACCGCACCCGGCAGCAGGGCCTCCGACAAATCACCGCTATTGCCCAGCGGCAGGTGCTCTGCGTCTCCCAGCCGATCAACCAGAGTGTCGGCCAGCAGCAACCCACAAGCCACGCAGAGCCCCGTCACCACTGAACGGCGACCTTCTGAACCCAAGCTAGCTCCGGCCAGCATCAAACCGATCCCCGCCGACAAACTCAGCATCGCCCGTCGCGCCGCAAAAGGATCCCCTGCATCACGCGCACCCACGGCGGCTACCAACAGAAGGGTCAGCCAGGGCAGGAGCCCGCGCAAGTGCACAGGGCGCCGACGCAGGGCCAATAGAGCCAAGCAGGGCAAGCAGCCCAGGGCCAGGATGCCCGCGGCGGCCGACGTTGTGGTGGGCACGTCGCGCAGCAGCGACAGGCGACCCGGCAGGGCTAGCACCAGGGCAGGCAGGGCCACGAGCCAGCCCTGCAATCGATCCATGTCGGATGGCTTCGCGGGTGAGTGCTGGGGGGAAGCCATAGGTGGGCTGGGTGGGCGTCGGGTCGGATCAGTTGCTGGGGGTTTCCTGCCCTGAACTCACGATGGCGTTCACGAATGCCTCGGGCTCGAAGACCTCGAGCAGACCCAACTGTTCGCCAGTACCGATGTAGCGCACGGGCAGACCCAGGGCTTCCTTGATTCCGAACAGGGCGCCCCCGCGTGCGGTCCCATCCATTTTTGCGACAATCAAGCCCGTCACATCAACGGTGTCCGTGAAGTACTTGGCCTGTTGGATCGCGTTCTGGCCGTTGGTTCCATCGAGTACCAACCAGGTGTGATGGGGGGCCCCAGGCAAGCACTTGTCGATCACCCGACGTACCTTGCCGAGTTCCTCCATCAGGTTCTTCTGGGTGTGCAGGCGACCTGCCGTGTCGATCAACACCACGTCCACCTGGCGGGCGATCCCAGCGCTGACGGCGTCAAATGCCACGGCCGCGGGGTCAGCGCGATCTGTGTGCTGACGCACGATCTGAGCTCCGTTGCGTTCGGCCCAAATCTCCAATTGGTCAGCGGCCGCGGCGCGGTAGGTGTCGGCAGCGCCGAGCAGAACAGTCTTTCCCTGTTCCTGGAAGCGATGGGCAAGCTTGGCGATGCTGGTCGTCTTACCCGAACCATTGACGCCTACCACCAGGATGACCGTGGGTGCGTGGGTGTCGAGGTCGACCTCCCCACCATCTTGGTCCAGCCGCTCCAGGAGCATGGAGTGCAACGCACTGCGCACATCCTCTTCGCCGCGTAGTTCACCACGCGCGTGCAAGCGCTTCAGTTCGGCTGTGACGACGGCGGCGGTGGGGCCCAGGTCTGCCGTGTAGAGCAGGCGTTCGAGTTCACCCAGCAGCTGCTCGTCAATGGGCCGCCCTCCTCGAAACAAGGACGAGAGGCCGTCGGCCAGTGCCCCGCGCGTGCGGGTCAAGCGTTGGGCTAGACGCTGGAAGAGGCTCACAGCGTCTCCGATTCCTCGGATTCCGCGCTGCACTCGGGCTGCGTTTCTTCGGCTTCAGAATTCTCGGCGTCGGTGCCCTCGGTCTGGTTCTTGATCTTGTCGAGGATGCCGTTGATGAAGGCTCCCGACTGAGCCGTCGAAAAGCGTTTGCCCAATTCGATGGCTTCGTTGATCGCCACGTTGGGCGGAATGTCATCGCACAACAGCAACTCGAAGGTGGACAGCCTCAGCACATTGCGGTCGATGACGGCCATGCGCGAGATCTCCCAGTTCTGAGCCACCGATTGGATCGTGGCATCGAGACTCTCGCGGGCCTCCAAGGTGCCCTCGACGAGCATGCGGGCGTAGGTTCGCGCCTCACCGGCCTTCTCTTCCTGTTGCAGGAAACCCACCAAGTCCTCGAGCTTTTCCGATCCCAGAAGGTCCACTTGGTACAGGAACTGCAGCGCCAGCTGCCGCGCTCGTGTGCGACTCTTCACGCTTGCTCCTGATTGGGGGACGCCGTGCCGGAGGTCCCATCCGCCAACTTCAGTGCGGCCAGCGTTTGCAGGGCTGCCTGAGCCAGCTCGGCGCCCTTGTCGTGAACTCCACCTTGGGATACGGGCAGAGCGCGGGCTCGCGCCTGGTCCAGACTGTCGCAGGTCAGCACGCCGAACAGCACGGGAGTGTCTGTCTTGAGACTGACCTCAAGGATGCCTTCCGTCGCTGCATGGGCCACCCACTGGTCGTGGGTGGTTTCACCCTTGAGTACGAGCCCGAGGCAGACCACGGCATGGATGTCTGCTCGTTGGGCGAAGCGCCGGGCGACCAGGGGCAACTCAAAGGCTCCCGGAACGCGCGCCACCTCGAGGTCCTCTTCGGGCAATCCAGCCCGGTTCCAAACACCGCGTGCACTCTCGAGCATGGCCGATGTCAGCTCCGCGTGGAACTCGGAAACGACCACGGCCAAGCGTGTGCCCGCCTGCAGCGGCGTGCAGTCGGATCGGTGGGGGCTCGAGGGGTTACGTGCCATGGGCCGGGTCAGACCGGTGTTGGAGAGGTGGAGATAGGAAGGAGCCGAACGGTCGCGGACAAGTCTAGGCGCATGCCGTTCGGCGCGCAGCCTCGAGCTCTTGAATGTTGGCTAGGGCTTCATCTCTTTGCGAGACCAACCCAGGCTGTCGCGCACGACGCCCGTCAGGATGTGCGCCAGATCGTCCATGACCGTGTAGGCCAAGGGCACAATCCACAGGGTGAAGAATGTCGAGATGACCAAACCACCCGCCACGCATGTGGCCAGGGCCCGGTAGTCGATCCCATCGCTGCTGGCCTCGCTCAACGCCATGGGCAGCAAGCCAAACACAGTGGTCAGTGCTGTCATCAGGATCGGCCGTACGCGCGCGGCGCTGCCCGCCAGAACGGCCGCTTCGCGGGTAGCAGAGGAGCCGCGGTTCTTGTGGATCTTGTCGATGAGAACAATGCCGTTGTTGACGACCACCCCGACCAAGATGATCAGTCCAATGAACCCGACCGAATCCATCGTCGTGCCCGTGGCGAAAATCGTCCACAGGGCTCCCAGCACAGCGAATGGAATGGTCGTCAGAACGGAGATGGGCAGCAGCAAGGACTCGAACAAGATGCCCATGAGCAAGAAGACCAGGACCACCGAGAGCAGCAGGGCGTTCCTGAGCTCATTCATCTCCTCTGTCTGCCTGGCCGCGACCGAGTCATCCAGCCCGAAGCTGAACCCGCGCGGCATCTCCAAGGCTTGCAGGGCCGCGTAGCCGGCTTTCACGAGCTCAGTCTGGCGCGCCGGGTTGATGACGCGCGCCTGGATGCTAAACGTGATCTTGCCATTGCGTCGGCGAATCTGACCCGCGCCCGGTTGGAACCCAATCTCGCTGAATGCCGAGAGGGGCACGACGCCTGTGGTCGTGAATACATTCAAGTCCCGCACCGTATCCAGCCCGGCCACTTGCGTCTCGTCATACTCGATGATGAACGGCAGTTCGCGATCCGTGTCCTGGTAGCGCGGCAGCGCGGCTCCACGCAGGGCCCACGTCAGGCTCTGAATTGCGGCGTTGGAAGTCACCCCATAGGTGGCGGCGGCCTCTCGGTCGATTTGCAACCGCACCTGCTCAGGAGCCGTCTCCAGGGATGTGGTCACGTCGCTCAGGCCCGCAACGCCGCGCAGGATCTTGACGGCCTCCAGGCCTAGCGTCTCGAGTTGTTCGGGATCCGGTCCGCGCAGCTCGAAGTGTACGAATTGGCGGGACGCCACATCGATGTTCGACTCACCCGAGAAGATCAGTTTGACGCCCGGTCGGTCCTCGAGCACGTCCCGCAGACTCGACCGAATGCGCTGCATGTGGTCCGGGTCGGGCATCTCGCCCCATTTCATTTCGAGGCTACCGCCGCCAAGACCAAAGCGGGCTACCAGATTCTCATATCCCCATTCCTCACGCCGCTGCTCGAGGATGGCCTCGTAGTGGGCGAACTCTTCGCTGGCCTCTTGGAGGGTGAAGTTGTCCTCCATATCCAACCGGATTTCGATTTCGCTCGCTTCCTCCTCTCGCCCAAAGGCGGCCATGCTCATGTTTTTCATGGGGACGGCGATTGAGCTGAGTGCACCGAAGGCCGCCAAGGATGCCAGCAGGCGGTGCTCGAGGGTCCAGGATAGAAGTGCGCGGTTGGCCTCCTGGATCCAGGCCAGTACGGATAGCCCTTGGGGGCGTAGCCGGGCCGGCCAGCGAGGTGGCCGACTTGGGCGTCGGCCCCAATGAGGCGCGGCGAAGATCAACAGCAAAGCGGAAGTGATAGCGAGAACTGCCAGGGCCCCGTTGATGGGAGCCAGTCCGCCTGCCATGCGCGCCGGCAAGCCCAGTCCCGCCAACTGCTGCGCTAGATGCTGCATCGGTTCGCGCCGCTGGAAGGCAAAGTAGCCCGCTACCAGGATGCCGATGGCTGCGGGCCAGCGCAGGGGGACGAGAACCCGCAGTGCTGCGCGCACCCCGAAGTGCGCTACGAACAGGCCGGCGTGGAAGAGAAAGCGCGGGACGCAGATCATCCATGCCAGCACGAGTACGGGCGCCTGGGTGACGCGGCCCAGGACTGCTGCCAGGCGCTCAGCGCCGGGTGCGCGGTCCTCAAGGATTCGCGCCGACACCACGGGCAAGAAAATCAGGGCCACTAGCAAGCTGATCAGCAGGGAGGCGCACAGGGGCAGGCCCATGGATCCGAGCATGACCTGCAGCATCGGGTCTTCGCCCATGAAGATCAGGGGCAGGAAAACAACGACGGTGGTCAGGGTCGCAAGAGAGATGGCCAAGCCGACGTCTCGCACTCCGGCGACCGCCGCGTCCAGGGGTCCCTTGCCCGCGCCGCGCTGGCGCGCGATGCTCTCCATCACCACGACTGAGTTGTCCACGAGCATGCCGATGCCCAGGGTCAAGCCGGTCATGGTCAGGACGTTGAACGAGCCGCCCGTGAAGTGCTCCCACGTGATGGCTAGCAGGGCGGATGTGGGGATCGACAGCGCCACGCACAGGGTCATGCGCACTCGACGCAGAAACATGAGCAGCACGATGATCGAGAGTCCGCCGCCCCACATGGCCGTTTGGCGCAGCTGAGCCAGAGAGACTTCGATGTACTTGGCCTGGTCAAAGAAGACATTGACCTGGACCTTGCTCGACAGGGCCTCGTCGGCCTCGAATTCTGCGAACAGGTCCCGCAGGGCGTGGGAGACCTCGACCATGTTGGCCGTCGACTCCTTCTGGATCATCGCGTAGTACGCGTCGCGCCCATTGATACGTGTGAGTTGATCGCGCACGGATTTGGCGCGCACGACCGTAGCCACGTCCTTCAGGCGCAGGCCATCGCGGATGGGGTAGTTCGCGATTTCCTCAAAGGAGCGCAGTCGCATGTCCGAGCGCAGCAGGAAGCGCCGACCGCCGTCGGTGATCTCACCCATGGGTTGGGCAAAGTTGTCACGCATCAGGGTCGAGACGAGGTTGCCAAGGTCGAGGCGGGCGGCTCGCACGCGGTCTTCATCGAGCAGGATTCGGACGGAGTCCTCGAGAGTCCCCCAGACCTGGATACGACTGATCCCGTCCACGGCTTCGATGCGCCGTTGAATCTCATGCTCGATCAGGTAGTCCATCTCCGGCGTGCGTTCGGAAATGAGGAGGCCCAGGAACATGACAGGCAGATCTCCATCTCCGTTGGCCCAAACGAAGATGCGATCGACCGTGGATGGCAGATTGGGACGTGCACGCTCGATGCGGTCACGCAACTCGGCCTTGACCAGGCCCATGTCGCTGGACCCGTTGAAGGAGACGCTGATGTTGATCGAGCCTTCACCGGATCTAGAAGAGATGTCCTTGAGGTCGGGGAGCGTTCGGAACTGCTCCTCAATGACCCGCGCGACTTTCTCCTCGTTCTCACTGGCTGAAGATCCCGGATGCGAGATCATCACGGTCAGGCGCGTACCGGTGATGCCATCGGGCATCATTTGCAAGGGGATGCGCGAGTAGGCGATGGCCCCCAAGAGGATGAGGGTCAGGAACAGAACCCCAACTGCCACAGGACGCCGCACAAGCGTGGCGTAGACACCGCGAGTGGGTGAGGTAGCCATCAGGCCAGCGCCTCCTCAGTCGATCCCTGCCGTTGGCGCTTGCCAATCACCTTGTAGATCACAGGAATAACGACCAACGTCAACAACGTTGAACTGATCAGTCCGGCGATCACTGTAATGGCCATGGGCGCACGCATTTCAGCTCCTTCTCCGGAGCCGAAGCTTCCCAATAATGGAACCCAGGCGAGCCAGCCCGTCAAAGGTAACAGGCCTAGGACCGTCGTAGCCGTGGTCATCAAGATCGGGCGCAGGCGTGCTTCGCCGGCCTCGACGATGGCTTCGACCAACTCCATTCCGGCCGCGCGCCGCGCGTTGATGCGGTCCACAAGGATAATCGCGTTGTTGACGACGATGCCGGCCAACAGGATCAGCCCAATAAAGACGACCACCGAGAGGGGCACATCGAGGAAGGCGAGCCAGAAGACAACTCCCACAGCGGCAAGTGGCACGCTGAAGAGAATGATCAAGGGCTGCAAGAGCGATTCGAACTGGCTGGCCATGACTACGTAGACGAGGAAAATGGCCAGCGCCAGCGCGAAGATCAAGCTGCGTTGCCCCTCTTCCATCTCGCGCTTCTGACCGCCCAGATCGACCAAGACGTCGGCCGGGTGGTCGAGACCGGACAATTGCTCTTCGATGCTGGTATTGAGTCCGCCCAGATCGATGCCCGAACGGGCCGCCGTGACGACGACCGCCCGGCTGTTGCCGATGCGGCGGATTTCAGCAGGGCCGCGCGTCTCATCGATCTGCGCAATCGAGCGCAGTCGAACAGGCCGTTCGGAGGCTGGATTGACCACAAGGTCGAGCACGTCCTCGATGTTGGAGAGCAGCAATTCATCCCCCTCAACGCGGATATCGATGCGCTCCTCACCTTCGACGAAGCGCGTGTCGACACTGCCCATCACCTGGTTGCGAACGAGGGTGGCCACCTGCCCTAGGTCCAATCCGTACTCGAGCAACTTGTCCCTGTCGAACACGACGCGCGCTTCGGGGTGCCCCGGGCGGACAGTGCTGCGCACGTCGGTCAGGCCTGGAATATTGGTCAGGCGCGCGACGACGTCATCTGCCACCCGACCCAGCACCTCCAAGTCGTGGCCCCGAATTTCGACGGCGATGGGGGCGTCCAGCGCGAAGGGGGTCGGCCGGGTGATATCCACACTGCGCACTTCGGGTTGCAGCTCAAACATGCGGCGCGCTGCGTCGACCACCTTCTGTTCATCTTCGAGGCCCGAGTGTTCGGGTGTGAGACGCACCATCAAACGTGCCGTGTGGTCGCCCTCAATCTCGCGCGTCAGCGTGTCTTTCTCCACACCCACGGTCAGGGCTGTCGTCTGCACCTCGACGAGGGAGCCGATTTGCCTGGCCAGTTCACTGAACACGCGATCGGAGACATCGATGGGCGTACCGACTTCCAATCCGACGTGCGCCGTGAATTCCCCCTGGTGGATCTCAGGCAACAGCTCTACACCCAGGTCATCCGCCTTACGCCAGGCAGCGAAGGTCAACAAACCAGCCAGTCCCAGCACGAGCAACGGCTGACTCAATGCGCCGCGCAAAAGTCGCGGATAGCTCTTGGCTAGAACCCCCCAGCCCCAGTCGAAGGCGCGTCGTGGTAGGAACGTGAGGCCCGAAAGCACGATTCCCACGGCCCCCGCCAAAAGCAGAACTAGGCGCAGGGTCCAAGTGACGATGAACAGCACTAGCCGGCCGGCAAGGGTCAATAGGTTGGGTATGAACTGCGCTGCGCTCCACTCAAGGCGGGTCACGGCTCGCTTCCCAGAGGCTGCATCCTTGGCCGAATCCAGGGCTCGATTGAGCCCCAGGCTCGAGAGCATGGGGATAAACAGGACCGCCACCAGCAGGGAGACGAGTAGCGCGGACACCACCGTGACGGCTTGGTCTCCGAAGATCTGCCCGCTAATCCCGTGCACGAACACGATGGGCGCAAACACGGCTACCGTCGTGAGGGTTGAGGCAATGATGGCGCCCGCGACTTCACTGACACCGCGCACGGCAGCGCGCGCCTGAGAATCACCCTCATCGCGACAGCGCGTGATGGACTCCAACACAACAATGGCGTTGTCTACCAACATCCCAATGCCCAGTGCCAGTCCGCCGAGTGACATGACGTTCAGCGATACGTCCAAGAGGAACATGGGCGCAAAGGTCACGACCACCGAAATCGGAATGGCCAAGCCGATGATGACGGTGGACGAGAGCCGGCGCAGGAAAACCCACATCACGGCGATGGCCAACGCGGCTCCGAAGAGCGCGGCGTCGCGTACATCCTTGACGGCCGCCCCGATGAACTTGGATTGATCCGAGAGCACTTCCAACTGCCCCTCATCGGCCAGGGTCCACGCCAAGAAGCTCAACTGCTGTCTTTCCTGCCAGTTCAGGTCGCGCGTCCGCGTCTTGCCTTCCTTACGCTTCTGCGCGGCAATTTTTTGTGAGGTCTGCGTGCCGAAAATCGCGTTCTGCACGCGCTGAGTCACATCGACAATGTTGGCGCCCGCCTCGCGGTAGATTGCAATTTCTACTGCCTCGCGCCCATCCAGGCGTGTGACCACTTCACGTTCTGCGTGCGTGCGCACGACGCTGGCAACGTCCTTGATTCGAATCTGGGTCCCACCTCTTCGCACGATCGAGAGGTCTTCGATTTCGTTCAGGTTCTGAAACTCGTTGAGCGTGCGCACCAGGTACTCAGTGGAGCCCTCGCGAATGCGGCCACCGGAGGCGTTCAGGTTCTCCTGACTGAGGCGCGTGGCGATCGTTGCCAGATCAATGTTGTGGGCCGCGAGTTTGCCGGGATCTACACTGACCCGGATCTCTTCATCCAAGCCACCCCGCACTTGCACCGCGGCGACGCCCTCGATGCCCTCCAGTTCTCGCTTGATTTTCTTCTCGGCTACCCAGCGCAGATGGACGAACTGCGCGTCGCTCTGCTCTACCCCGTCGTTGGGGCTGAGGCCGACGCGCAGGATGGGGTCGAGATTGGGGTCGTAGCGCAGTATCAGAGGACGCTCGGCAGCGCCGGGTAGCCGCACGCCATCGAGTCGATCGCGGACTTCCTGCACCGCGTAGGTCATCTCCGTGCCCCATTCGAATTCCAGGGTCACATCCGAGAATCCGGCGCGGCTGGTGGACGTGGCCCGAACCAAACTGCCGATCGTGGCCAGGGTCTCCTGGATTCGTACCGAACAGCGGTCCTCCACATCTTCAGGTGCAGCCCCAGGGAAGGCCGTGCGCACGGTCAGCGTCGGGTAGCTGATCTCGGGCAGAAGATCCATCGGCAGCTTGGCCAGCGACACCATGCCGAAGACCGCCAAGGCAACAAAGAACATGAAAATCGCCACCGGCCGCGTGGCGACGAACCCCAAGGGGGATGAGCCCCGGGCTAGCGTGGAAGGCGATGTGCCCGGTTGGGCTGGGGCGGAAGACTCGCCCGCCGGCGTCGATGAAGGGCCCTCTTCCATTTCTAGGCGTCGCCGCCGCCTTGGTTGGATTCCCAGGGACTCGTGAGCACTTCTTCGCCGCCTTCCAAGTCGCGATTGCCCACCACGACGACCTGCTCGCCCGCCACAACGAAGTCCTGCCCGGCGTCTCCTTCAAGCGCCAGGAGTTCGACGAATTCGTCATCCGAGAGCCCTTCCCGGACCTCGACCCGCACCGCCTTGCCTTCGCGTATGACGAACAAGAACTGCGTGTCTCCCTCGCGCCGTAGGGCGCGCTTGGGCACGACCAAGGCGTCGGGGCGCCGCTCGGTGATGATGTCGATGCGAACGAGCATGCCTGGGGCCAGGCGTTGGTTCGGCTCGGGGCTAGCCGCTTGCTCCAGAGCGATGGTGATTCGGAACGACCCCGAGGCGGGGTCGATATTGGGGGAGAGGAACTGAATCGTCCCCGCGAACACCTTGGTCGGCAGGGCCTCCGGGCGCGCCGTGATTTCGACAGCATTCAGGTTGCTGGTCGTCTGAAAGAAACCCAGTTCGCGCTGCGGTCGGTAGACGACCGCGCGCAGGTTGTCGGGGTCGGTCAGCGTGAAGGCAGCCATGGCGCTGCTGGCGGAGTCACCCCTCTTGATCGTGCGGGCGGCGATCACTCCAGCAAAGGGCGCTACGACTTGCGTGTAGCTCAGGCCCAGAGCTTGCCGCTCTACCACGAGTTGCGCCCGTTCGATCACCGTGTCTTGACGCTCCAACTCCTGTTGACTGCCTTGGGCAGAGAGCTCGCTGGCCAGGAAGTCTTGTTCGGTTGTGTCGCGTGCCAAGCGCAGCTTGTCCAAGTCTACCTCGGAGAGCAGGCCTGCCTCCTCGTTGCGCTGCACTTCACGCTGGGCCTGCTCCCAAGCCAAGCGCGCCCGCTTGACGCGCTGGTCGGCTTCATCCCGCGCCAGCTCCAGCCGAGCCGTTGCCTCGTTGGCTTCTTTCAATGCCATCTTGGCATCGTTCAATGAAGCCTGAGCGTCGCGTGGGTCGATCACGGCCAAGACGGCGTCCGCCTGGACTCGATCCCCTTCCTCTACAAGCACGGAGTCCACGATCCCTGCGGCGCGCGGGAAGACCTGAATCTCATTGACCGACTCCACGTTCGTCGTAGTGGATGTGGTGCGCACCATTTCTCGAAGCTGAATGCCAGCGGTGCGAACTCGAGTGGCTGCTCGGGTCTTGATCTGGACATCTCCGAGCGGGTTCTCATTCTCTTCAGAGCCTGCAGGTTTGCAGCCGCTGGCGAAGAGAAGCAGGAGGAGGCAGGAAACGGATAGTAGGGTGCGGGTCACGTCAGCAAGAACCAAAGTCGGGAGGAGTTGCCCAGGCGGTCAGCCTGTGGGGGATGGACAGGAGGGACGGTTCGACAAGCGTTGCGAACCAGCGAGGAAGCCGACGGAACTTAACCGCCGAGTAGGTGGGGCGAATGGGCAGGGTCAGGTTCGGGGCGTTACACTTCCGGCTATGCTCAATCCGGACGAAGCGCTGGCGCAGATTCTCGCCTCTTGTTCGCGGCCGCGCGAGGGGCAGACCATAGACTTACTCGCTGCAACTGGCCGCGTCTTGGCGCAGGACATCCTGTCCGATGTGGATATGCCGCCGTTTCGCAAGAGCGCGATGGACGGCTTTGCCCTTGCCCAAGCGGATCTCGATTCTGCCGCGGCAGGCCCCTTGACCTGTATCGGCGAATCCAAAGCCGGGGCCCCCTTTGCAGGTGAAATTCTTACCGGGACTTGCGTAGAGATCTTCACGGGTGCCGAAGTGCCCGATCGCTGTGATTTGGTCGTCATGGTCGAGCAAACTCGACGAGAGGGCGATGCCATTCACTTCGAGGGCCAGCCCTACGCAGCGCAGCAGAATATATGCGCCCGGGCTGAGGATTTAGAGGTGGGCCGCAGCGTGAAACGAGCAGGGCGGCGCCTGACAGCGACGGATCTCTCCGTTCTGGCCGCCGTGGGCTGCGACCCGGTTCCCGTTTGGCCCAAGCCGCGGGTGACCATTTTGACCACGGGTGATGAACTCGTGCCACCCACCGAGACTCCAGGTCCGGGGCAAATCCGGGAGACCAACACTCTGCACCTGGCCGCCCTGGCCCAGCGCGCGGGAGCAGACGTGTCCTGCCTCGGACTCGTGGCCGATGACCGCGAAGAACTCGTCCAACAATTCGGAGCCGCCTTGGACGAGGCGGATGTGGTCCTGACAACGGGGGGCGTGAGCATGGGGCGCTACGATCTAGTGGCCGAGGCCTTTCTCGAACTTGGAGTCGAGCAGGTCTTTCACAAGGTCGCGATCAAGCCGGGCAAGCCCATGTGGTTTGGCCAGCGGGGCACCACCCTGGTCTTCGCTCTGCCGGGCAATCCCGTGTCGTGCCTTCTGGACCACGAGGTCTTTGTGCGGCCGGCACTTGCGCGCCTGGAGGGTGCCGCGGACGAAGAGCAGATCATCCTGCGCAAGGGCATCTGGAACGCTCCCAGCCCGCGGCCCGGCCCCCGGCAACAGAACCTGCCCGTCACCCTTGTCCAGGACGAACAGGGGCGAGACGTGCTGACCCCGATTCAGTGGTCGGGTTCGGCGGACATCGTGGGGCTGTCGACGGCCACCGCGCTGGCCGTCGTGGAAGCGGGCTGTGAGGTTCAGCAGGGGGAGCTCGTGGCCTACCGTTCACTCTACTAGTTGGGAGCGACGTCCAGTGCCCACGACCCCCTCCCCGTCAGCCGGCTTGCCCCGCGGGACCCTCGAGCCCATCGGCCCCGGTCACCGCTTCTTGGCCACCCTCGGCACCTGGATCCTGATCTACCTCAGCCAACCGGGTCTGGGTCGCCCCGCCGGTTTTGGACACACGGGTTTTGTGGCCTTGATCCCCTGGGCCTACTACAGCTGCCGACCAGGGCCGCGAGCCTTCTTGGCCGACTGGGCAGCCTGTGCCTTGGGAGTGGGGGGCATGAGTCTGTGGATGCATCACCTGCTTCCGTGGTTGCTGGTTCCCATGACCATTATCCCCGGTTTTTGGATGGCGCTGGGCGGGGTGGCCCTGCGCCGCATGGCAACTCGCTATCCCTTGGCCCTGGCAGTACCCGCGGCGTGGATGTTGGCTGAACTCCTGCGCTGGTGGCTGCCCGCCCCGCTCTCCTTCGGCTGGTGGCGGCTAGGCCTTTTCATGCACGACACGGATTGGGTCGTGGGGAGCGCCAGGATCTGGGGAACCTGGGGGTTGACGTGGGTCGTGGCGGCCTTTGGGGGTTGGTGCGCTGACCTGCTTCGTCTGCGACGCCTGCCTCCGGCCGAAACCCAGAACTTTCCCCACTCTCGAGTCCACGTCTTGGGGCTGGGCCCCCTGGCACTGGCTTTCGCCTTCTGCCTCGTGCCCGCCCCCAAGATGGAGCCCGGTCCGAACGTGCTCGTGGTCCAGCCGGGAATCGAACAGAGCATCAAGGCTTTTGGAACGGACCCTCTGCAGGAGCTCTACCGAGACGCGGTGGACTTGACCCACGCGGGGTTGGCGACCGGGGCCGTCGTGCCCGACTTGGTCCTCTGGGGGGAGAGCATGTTGCCCTTCTTCCTTCCCGATCAAGGTGTGGAGGAGGCGTACCGAGGTGGAATGGGCACCCTGGAACACGCTGGCTGGACTCTGGAACCCGACACCCTGGCCGTGCATGCCGCGGGAGTCTCGACCTTCGTGGAAGGGGTCCTGTTGGGGCGCGTGCAACCGATGGCCGCGGGCGGCGGGCTGTTTGCTCCCGCGCTGAAACGCATGGCCGGGTCCCCCTGGTACGCGTCCGCTCTCGAGGGCAAGGGGGTGATTCCCCAGGGCACGTCGTTCTTGACGGGCCTTGTGACCTGGGTCGTGGACGGGGAAGTGATCCGCAAGCAGAACGCTGCCGCGCTCTGGGGGCCCAGTGGAGCCCCTCAATTGGGTGCCAAGGTGCATTTGGTTCCTGGGGCAGAGCAGGCGGACCCCTACACCTCGCTGCCCTTCGTGCTCAGTGCACTGAACGCAGTGGGCGGCTACGTGCCTGACTTTGTCCCCGCTGAACGGGCGGCGGTCTTGCAGCTCGAGAGTCGACAAGGGCGTTCTTACAAGCTGGGCCTCTCCATCTGCTACGACAACGTCTTCGACGATGCCTATCGCGAACCGCTCGAACGGGGGGACGTGGACTTCTTCTGCATCCTCTCCAATGAGGCCTGGTACAAGCGCAGCGTAGAGATGGACCACCTCGTCGCCATGACTCGACTGAGGGCCGTCTCCGTCGGCCGCAGCATCGTGCGCGCGACCAACTCAGGGATCTCAATCGTCGTGGACCCGGAGGGGCGGACTGTGGCTGTCCTGGAGGATGCCGATGGGCAGCGCAAGATGGCGCGCGGGACCCTCTCCGCCAGGGTTCCGGTGCCGCAGGAGGCCCAGGAGGGCGGAGGACGCACTTTTTGGGTCCTCACTGGGCGCTTCCAACCTGCTATTTGGGCCGTGCTTGTGGTTCTCCTGACGGTCCTTGGGGGTGGGGGAGTAACTGGCTCATCCGGTGGGGTTAGACCCAGCCGAGGCTAGGGCGTAGGTCCAGCACGGACCGGCTCCAGTCCGAATTTTGAATCCTTTGCCCAATCGACTCCCGCTTGACCGCCTCTCAGGCCCCACCTATACTCGCGCGCCCTTCCGCTAGGCCCCGTGGCCGATCCGGCTGGGAACGCGGCCGCCCACTTGCGGGCGGTCTTCTCTTAAGATTGCACCCCCTTTCAACGATCGAGCCCCGTTGGCTCGGTCGACTCCCGATGGCCGGATCGCCCTTTACGGGGCTTCCCCTCTCCCCCCCAGAGCTAGCATGAGCCCGATCGGACGTATCTTCATCGTTCTGAACTTGGTCCTCGCCGTGGTCTTCCTCGGCTGGGCCTCCTCGAACCTCGTCAATAGCCAGAACTACAAGGCCAAACTCGAGGCCGAGAAAACTGCCCACGGTGCGACCAAGGCCGACCTCCAGGGTCAACTTGACGCACTGAACACCGAGAAGAGTGGCTTGGAGCGTGACCTGGCCAACACTCGCGGTGGGCAGCAATCCGCCGAGGCCGAGCGCGACCGCAATGGTCGCGAGCTCGCCGACCTGCAGAGCCGCTACGACAGCCTGCAGTCCGACGTGCAAGAGATCTCGGGCACCCTGGAGAGCTACGACGCGACGAACAAAGAGCAGGCCGACCGTGCCGAAGCTGCTGAAGGCCGCGCCCGCGCCGCAGACGAGGCCCGTCACACGGCCGAGAATGCGCAAGAGGATGCCCAGGACGAGCAGGCCCGGCTGCAACGGGAGTTGGACGTGGCCAACAACCAGATCGCCAGCCTCTCGACCGACCTGACCAGCACCCAGAAGACCCTGGGCGACACCCAGACGGCCCTCGACACCATGATCGCCGTCACAGGTGCCCATCCCGAGGACTTCATCATCATGCCCCAGATTGATGGGGCCGTGCTGTTGGTCTCGAACGCCATCAACCCCGGCTTGGTCTCCATCAACCGTGGCGCCACCGACGGCGTCAAGCGCGGATTCACCTTCGACATCTACGACGGTGGCCAGTTCAAGGGCCGCGTGCGCGTGGAAACCGTCGAGCCTGACATGTGCAGTGCCGTGATCATCGACACCTACGATGGCCGCAGCATCTCCCAGGGCGACCGCGCTTCGACCCGTATCTAGTTCTCGACTCTACTTCTCAACAGGCACCCAGCACCTAATCAGGTAGGAACGAGTACCCATGGCACGCTCAAGCAAGAGAAAGGACTCCCGCGGACGTTCGGGCTCCAAGACCAGCTCCCGCAAGGAGAAGTCGGCCCCGGCAGCAGCTGAGGTCGAGGTTGTCGAGGAAGGCAAGGGATTGGGCTTTGAGGATGGAATCGTCTTGGTGACGACGGTCATCCTCGTGGCCACGATTCTGATGGTGGACTACCACTTGGGCGCCTATTTCGGCGCGGGGACGTTCTTCTAGGAAGGATCCCTACTCTCCCGAGTGCACGCTTCGTGCGACTCGAAGCCCCGCTTCGCGAGATCTGGGGCACAACACGCCTCCCTTGTGGAGGCGTGTTGCGTTGTAGGCTAGCCGCGCGAGTCGTATAGGAGCTGCTCAGGCGCATGCGGCCTCCAAGAAAAACCACTGGATAGCATTCCATTGCGTTCTTGTATCGGGGTTCCCCATTCTGAAGACTGCCCTTGGTGGGTGCGCCCCGGGCGGTTCGGGGCGTCGAATCCGCTGGTCTTCTAGTTCTATTTCGCAGGAGCGCCACGTGAGCGTCTTCAAACCGATGGAGTGGGCCTTTGGGCACTTGTCCGTCGACATGGGTATCGACCTCGGTACCGCCAACACTCTTGTCTGCGCCCGGGATCGGGGAATCATCCTCAACGAGCCCTCGGTCGTGGCCGTCAAAAAGGGCACCAACGAGGTGCTACTGGACGGCATGGCTGTGGGCAACACGGCCAAGGCCATGTTGGGCAAGACTCCAGGTTCGATCGAGGCCATCCGCCCCCTGCGTCACGGGGTGATCGCGGACTTCGATGTGACCGAGAAGATGCTGCGCTACTTCATCACCAAGGTGCACGACGGCCGGCATTGGGTAAAGCCGCGCGTTGTGATCGCCGTTCCGGTGGGCATCACCGCTGTGGAACGGCGCGCTGTGATCCACTCGGCTGAGCGCGCGGGCGCCCGCAATGTGTTCCTGATCGACGAGCCCATGGCGGCGGGAATCGGCTGCGATATGCCCGTGACGGAGGCCCGTGGTTCGCTCATCGTGGACATCGGGGGCGGCACCACAGAGATCGCCGTGCTCTCCCTTGCCGGAGCCGTCAACTCAACTTCCCTGCGTATCGCCGGGGACGAGATGGATGAAGCCATCATCAGCCACCTGCGCCGCCATCACAACTTGCTGATCGGCGAGCTGACCGCCGAGCGGGTCAAGTTGACGATTGGTTCGGCCTGGCCCATGGAGCAGGAGCTGTCCATGGAGGTCAAGGGGCGGGACTCGGTGACCGGGCTGCCGCGCCGCACCACCGTGACCTCGATCGAGATCCGAGAGGCGCTGGCCCACCCCGTGCGTTTGGTTTGCGAGGCCATCCGCGGACAGTTGGAGCAGGCCCCTCCGGAGATTTCAGCTGACTTGGTGGAGAGCGGCCTGATCATGGTCGGCGGTGGTTCACTGCTGCTCGGAATTACCGAGGCTGTTGAAGATCACCTGGGTGTGCCTGCACGTGTGGCGGAAGATCCGCTGACTGCCGTCGCACGTGGGACCGGCATCTTCCTCGATAAGCTCGACGTGTTCTCCAAGGTGCTGGCCACCGAAGAGGATCTGTAGACCTAGGGTTTCTGAACTGAGGGTCGAGTGCGCGCTTCTCGGATTCCAACGGGGAGCATGTCTTGTGCTCAACTCCTAGGTGGGAGTGTGCTGGATTCAGTGCATTCACTTTCATACGGTGGAGGCAGTTGAACCCGACCTCACTCGGAGGGGCGTGACGGGAGGGGAAACGCGCCGCGTTGAAACGTGGCACGGCACGCCCCGCGGGTGAGGAGAGCGATTCTTTGCGCACCTCACGCTCACGTACCCTGTATCACTTGCTCCTGGCGGGCTTGGCCTTCTTGGCTCTCAAGCCCATTGGGCCGCTGGTTCGGGGCTTGGACGTGCTTCTGGCGCCCGCAGCGCTGCTTTCCCACCTCTGCTCTCCCCTGGCTTGGGTCCACCTGCGCCCGGCCCAGGCCAGTGAGGGCCGGTCAGCGGAGGCCCAGGCGGCCCAGGTCGCGCTGGAACGCGCCGTGTTGGCTTCTGCCCAACCGCAAGAGCGGTCGCGCGTGGATCTGTTGGCGAACTTGTATCCACTGCGGGCAGAGGTCAGTGGCCGTCCACGGGACGATCGCGACCGCATCTGGCTACGGCTGGCCGATCAGCGCGCCGTTGAAGGGCTGCAAACCGGTGACCCTGTGGTCAGTGGCGATGCGTTTGTGGGAACGGTGGACATGGAGGCCACACGCTTGTCCGAGCTGACCGGCGTCGTCGTGGTGCGACTCGTGACCGGGTCCAGCTTCCGCGTGGGGGCCGAGGTTGACCCCCAAGATCCCAGCACGACAGGGCCGATTGTGGGGCGTCGTCGCATGGTCGTGGGCGGCCTCTCGGCCCATCCTGACCGGGTGCTGTTGGCCGTGCACAATCCGGAACAACCCGGGGGCGTCGGAGCGCGCGTCATCGTGCACGAAGCTGAGCGCGCCGGCGCCCGCACACACCTGGCCAACGGATTTGTGCTCGGAATTCTCAAGCGCGGCGTACCGGAAGCCTGGCGGTTCGCGGGCGCCCGTCTTGCGGAAGAGTCTATCTTGGGAATCCAACCCACCATGGACCTGGCGCACGGGCTGCATCAGGTACTGATTCTCACGGACTGCGCGCAGTCGTTGCCGGCCGTCGAGGGCCAGATGGATCTGCTTCCCGTTCAGGATGCGAGCGCGTGGCGGCCCGCTCGTTTGTTGTTGCGCGGGGAGGTGTCACCCTTGCGCGCGGGCCGCAAGATTGCCACGGGCAGTTACCGAGATGTCAGGGTTGGCGCCGCTGTCTCCATTGGAACTCATCTGCTGGGTCGGGTGATTCGCGTCGGCCCTCTGGGGGCGGACCTATCACTGCTCGCGGACCCGGGCTTGCGCATTTCGACGATCGCCTCCCTAGGCGACGGCCTTCCCCGTGTCACCCACGTGCTGGGTCAGCTCACTAGTATGGGACGCGGAGCGCGGGGCACGGTCGTCTTCCACTGGCCGGCGACCCTGCCCTTGCCGCAGCCGGAGGGGGCTGCGACGCAGGGGTCCCTGCATGTGCAGATTTGGACCGGTTCGGGTGACCTCGGTTTGCCGCGGGGACTGCTCGTCGGCGAGGCCGATCTGCCCTACGGACCCGGCCCCCATGTGATCGAGGTTGATCCCGCTACGGACGGGCGCTCGGGCCACGGGGCGCGAGTGTGGGTGGGCGTCTCGGCCGCTTCGTCGGGAGTGGCAATGGATGCAACGCCGGGCCTCGACGCCGACGAAGATGGAGGAGCGCGGTGAGAAAACGCGGTCGACTCCTGGCTTGGATCATGCTTGCCGCTTGGGGGACTTGGCTGTCCGCAGCCCAGGCTCTGCTCATTACGCGCAGCCCGTTGGGCCCATGGGTACCTGACCTGGTCTTGCTGCTGGTCGTGGCCACAGCGGCGAAGCTGCATCGTCGAGACGTGGCGCCCGCAGCGTTTGTTCTGGCCCTCTGTCGCACAGCGACCACAGTGGATTCGCCGGCCGCCATCCTCGCTGGGTTCGGCATTCTGTCCGTCCTGATTCACTGGGCCAGGCGCTTTGCCGATGCCAACCGTGTGTCGGTGCGACTGGCGATGGTGAGTTCCGGGGCCTTGCTGTTCGCCGGGTGGATGGCCCTCGTGCGCAGTGCGGAGTTGGGGGCTCAGGGGACGCCTACAGCAGTGGGCCAGCAGTTTCTGCCCCTCTTGCCGGGTGTCCTAGTCACCACTCTGGCGGGCGCCGTGCTTTTCCAGGGGCTGACTTGGCTACCCGGCATGACGCCCCTGCGGCGGAGGTCACGGCTGTGGTAAATCTGCGCCGTTGCGGGCCCCTGCTGGGGACGATCGGACTGGCCGCCGCGGTTCTCGTGGCACGCCTGTACGAAGTGCAAGTGCGGCAGCACGAAACCTGGGCCCGAGAGGCGGTCAACCTCTCTCGTTCGTGGGAGGTCATGCCCTACCAACGTGGGGCAATCCTTGATCGCAAGGGCCGCAACCTGGTTCAAGACGAGCGCGTGTACGAGCTGGAGTTTGTTTGGCGCGAATTTCGACGTGGGCACGGCCTGGGGCAGGTGGCCCAGCTGCGCTCCGTATTGGGGATGAGTTATGTGCCCTTGCAGGATGCTCGGCAGGACCTGTCTACCTGGGCCCTCGCGTTCCTGTCGCTGTCACCGGCCCAGATTGACCGCTTCGGGAACGGGGACACACTACAAGTTGGAGCGATGCAAGTTCCCGCACTACTCGAACACGGGCGGCGGGCGCGCTTGTCGGCTGCGCGCCACCAGCGCCGAGGATCGCGGGCCTCAGAGTTGCACTTCTACACCAAGGCCCTACTGAACTTTGGACGCGACGCGTCTCGCGATCTCGAGCGTCTGCGAAAGCAGTTCCCAGAGCGTTCCTACTTGGATTTGGCCGCGGAGGTCATGGGCAGCGACGCGTCCACGCAGGCGGCTGAGGTCAGCGCACGCCTGACTGCAGCCTTGGTCGAACTGGACGCCCTGGCACAGCGCATCAATTGGGCCCTGCTGGTTTCGGAGAGCGGAGAGGCTGCACGCCCATGGGATCGCGGTTCACTCGCTGAGCGTCTCTTGGCCCTGGTGGAGTTCAAGCGCAGCGAAGTGCAGTTCGCCACAGCGGACGCCCTGTTCCGACGTGCCGCGGGCTTCGATCCTGCACGCCTGGACGCGGCCAACTTGGCTCGAGTGGACTTGGATTGGCTGCGCCGCGCCCTCTACTGGGATGAGGCCCGCCTAGAGCAGTGGCGCGTGGATCGCGGTCGTGCCTGGCCCGCATCGGTGACTGAGTACCTCGCGGGCTACAGCATCGTGCGCTCCAAGTTGCAGGCCAGCGCGGCTCCTCCGGGACAACGAGTTCTGTCCAGCCTGGCCCTGGCCTTCAACGCCGACACCCAACGCACTCTTCCCGGACGAGCGGCCCCGCGTCCCTGGTGGGAAGTGCAGCGCATCGTGGGCTTGGCACACTTGATGGAGCGCTGCGCGGAACCCGACCTGATGTTAGCTGAATGGGCTGAATTCGTATTGCCCTGCCAGGACAAGGGGTTGCTTGCTTTGGATGACGAGCAGCGCTTGGAGGCCACTCTGCCCCCGGCCACGGAGGCGCGACCCGCATCGTCCGGCGACAATGCGCGCCGCATGTTGAACGTGGCTGACAGTGCGTCGCCCACCTGGGCGCCCGAGGACGAGCCAGCCTTCGTGGCCGCCCTCTTGCATTGGGATGGCTTCTTGCAGGAACGCGTGGATCAGGTTCTCTCACAACTTCCAGGTCCCTTGCGGCTGGACGACGAGTGGGTCGAAGCGGCCTTGGAACGGCGCGCCTACTTTGTGCGGGACTGGGGCGCGCGACCTGTACTGCTCGATCCGGAGCCGAGTTACGACCTGGTCTACGCCGTCACCCGCGATCCGGAGACCCACGCTGGGTTCCGGGTGCGCGCCACCACGCGTCGCTTGCGACTGGAGTTGGATGATTCCAACAACGGCCGGGCGGTCGCAGTGGCCGCACCCCTGATCGGGCGCGTACGGTCGCCCTACCTCCTGCGCATTCTTGAGCAACAGCCCCGGGAAGGCAGCCTGCGCGAATTGCGGCGCAAGCGTCAGTTGGGGGATGAGGACCTAACCACGATCCAAGACCTGGTGGGCAGCACCCTGCAGGCGGGCGAAGTGATGGGTGGCAGCGGGTTGGAAGGTTACTTCGACCTGGCACTCAAGGGGCGCAGCGGGTTTCACGTGAGCAGCGGACTGCAAGACCGCGTGGCCGGCACCGTGCAGTCCTCGTTTCAGCCGGCCGTGGATGGCGAGGACTTGCGCCTCACCCTGGATTTGGACCTGCAGCGCGCCGCCCAATCGGTTATCGACGCGCCGCTTCCGCCGCCGAGTTCCGAGCAGCGTCCGGACCGGCTTTGGCACAAGCACCCGGTGGGAGCCATCGTGCTCGTGTCCGCGTCGGGGGACGTGCTGGCAGCGGCCTCGGGACCTTCCGTGCTCGGCCGTGTCCCCGGCCTGCACCAGGACGGGCAGGCGCGCTTTGCCTACGACCGCACCCTGCGGCAGCACACGTTTCAACCGCCAGGCTCGGTGTTCAAGCCCTTCGTGGCGGCTTGGGCCTTGGATCAGGGTTGGATCGACCCGCGAGAAACCCATGTCGATTGCCGTGCGCGTCCTGGAGAGGTGGGGGGCATGCACCGCGAAGGAGCCAAGGTTCACTGCCACAGTACTTGGGGTCACGGCGTGCTCACGCTGGGTGATGCTCTGTTGCATTCATGCAACGCCTACTTTGCCATGGTGGGCGAGACCTTCTACGACGCCAACAGTTTCCGGGAGATGGCCCATGCGTTCGGATTTGACCGACCCACGGGCGTCCGTTCGTTGGATCAGGGGGACCGGCACCCGAGTGGCTTGCGCGAGGACGAACGCTCCAGTGGATTCTTCCAGGAAGAGCGTCCGGCGACTGCTCCAACTCTGCAGCGCCTTGGCAATGGACTGACCGCCATCTCAACCACGGTTCTTCAGGTGGCCCGAGCCTACGTGGGACTCGCTACCGGTCGCTTGCCGCAACTGCGCATGGTACAGAGTGTGGGCGGGGTGGACCTTCCGCGCCGCGAAGATCCTTTGTCTCTCTCCACTGAGAGTCTGGAGATTGTGCGCCGCTCGCTGCGCGAGGTGCCACAGTCCGGCACGGCCGCAGGAACGGGTTTGGACACCCAGTCCTTGGGCTTCTCCCTGGCTTGCAAGACCGGCAGCGCCGACTACCAGAAGGGGAAAGTTCCGGATGGCGCCGGCGGCTGGAAGAACGGCATGCGCAAGCACGGCTGGGTGGCTGGTTGGTTCCCGGCCGACGATCCCCAGGCCATCGTCGTTGTCTACGTGCACGATACGTCGACCACCTCAAGCCACGTGGCGACCCACGTCATGCGCCAGTTCTTGAACTCGAGCGCCGTGCGCCAGTACGTGAGGCAAGGCCGGTGAGTTTCAAGGGTCCCCTCGGCCGCGTGATTTCCACTCGGCACCTGCATCCACGTGACCTCGACTGGCACGTGCTTGTGATCGCCTTGGTCTTGTTGCTCACGGGGGTGACCTTCGTACACGGGCTCTCCAGTGCTGCAGCAGGAGAACTCGGAGGGGACGTGTCCTACGCGGCTCACCGCCAGAAGGTCCTACTCAGCGCGCCGGCCCTGTTGTTGGGGCTCTTGCTGCGCAGAGACTGGCTGCGGCGCCACGCAATCTGGCTCTACGCGGGCAGCATTCTGTTGCTCGTGGCGGTCTATGTGATCGGCGAAGAGCGCAACAACGCTCAGCGCTGGATCCAGCTGCCGCGCTTCGACTTGCAACCCTCTGAACTCGCCAAGGTGGCCACGATCGTGGCCCTGGCGCGCGTGCTCGTCTCCAATCGCATGGAGAGTGCGAGCCGTTGGATCGTGCCACTGGTTGTTGCGGGTCTCCCGCTGTTGCTCGTGGCGGGTCAGCCGGACCTCGGAACGGCCATGACTCTGGTACCTGTCACCGTGGGCATGTTCTACATGGCTGGCGCGCGCGGACCCATTCTTGCCAGCCTGTGCTTGTTGGGGCTCGCTGGTGGGCTCGTGGCGCGTGAGGCGGATCTCGTTAGGGACTACCAGCTGGAGCGCGTGGAGACTTGGCTCGAGACCTATTCACCCGATGAGCTGATTGCCAGCCGCGATGGCGCCGCCTTCCACCTGTACCACGCGCGTCTCGTGGCGGGCAATGGCGGATGGATGGGTAGGGGGCTCGGTCGCGGGGTCGCCAGTGAGACGGGCTTGCTGCCGGAGCGCGACAGCGATTCAATTTTCATGGTCGTGGCTGAGGAGGGTGGATTCGTGAGCGCGGCTGGCATCGTGCTGCTGTATGTGCTCATGAGCGTGCTCTTGATCTCCAGCGCCGCGGGCCTGCGCGATCGCTTCGCGCGTCTCGTCGTGGGTGGCGTGGGCATTTACTTTGCTGCGCACCTGATCATCAACGTGTCCGTCAACATCGGGCTCTTACCCATGACCGGCCTGACCTTGCCGCTCTTCTCCACCGGGGGCTCATCCCTGCTCGCCACCTTCTTGGCCCTGGGGCTGGCGGTGGGCATGGCTGCGCACAAGGACTCCAGCCTAGACCAAGACGCCTTCCGCTCGTTCTGAGCCAGTGTCCCGCTCCCGAGGCACGGGCCATAGTTCGAATGCGCGTGGATTTCCCTAGAGCAGAGTTCGCGGGCGCTTAGGCGGGACGTACGCTGCCCGCATGTGCACTCTCAATGTGACCGGACACAAAGGGTGGTTCCCAGCGGGGTTCGGGCTTCTGGCGCTTGCATCCTGCAGAGCGGTTGAGCCACCCACCCAGGATTGGTTGTACGTAGGTTCGTCAACGGTCGGGACGTTCGTGGCCGCAGCGGATGAGTATTACTCACGGGCCTCCATTCAGATGGACACCACGAGCGAGAGCGACGGCGGGGAACAGGCCATTCTTGAGAGCGCTTGCGATCTAGCCGGTATCGCTCGCGAGCCACGCGCCGCTTTGGCACAAGCCGGGATACGCGTGACGCAGATCGGACGCGATGCGATCGCCATCATCGCTCACCCAGCGGTCGGAGTGGACTCGATCAGCAAGGCAGACCTGGCGCGGGTGTTGCGCGGAGAGGTCGACTCCTGGGCACAGCTCGGCGGCGAGGACATTCGCTTGGTCTCCTTTGTCGTTGCACCGGGATCGGCAACGCGTGGCGTGCTCCGCGAGCAGCTGTTGCAAGGCTCGGATGTGGTTGGTGCTCAACAGGTTCAACCCGATGCGGCACTTGTGAGTCGGGTTGCGGCGAGCCCAGGTGGCATCGGTGCGATCAGTTTCGCCTTTCTCGATGGGGCCTCCGGCGTGCAGGCTCTGGCTGTGGATGGCCAACGCCCCTCAGAGGCCAATTTCGACTATCCCTTGGCGCGCCCTCTGAACCTGTTGTGGCGGCCAACCAATCGCATGGTCGGTCACTTCGTGGACTGGGCCCTGTCGCCCGCGGGCCAGCGCGTGGTCATGAGGCACTTCGTGGGTCTGGATGTGCGCGGTTCAGTGCAGGCGCGGGCGCAGGAGAGCCAGGACCTCGCTTTGGGCTACCTCACGGTCCTGACCCAGACCAACGAACAACTGGACGGAGGTGTTCTGTACTACACGCATCGTCCGTACGACCTGCTCACCCGTCACGGCACGTTCTTGCGTCGCGTGCGCAACCATCGCGGCAACAACGACGAACGGCCCACTCGCATCGCGCTTCCCCCAGGGGTCTACCTGGTGCGTACAGAGACGTCGGCTGCAGGCACGGTGGAGTTCTTTGCAACGGTGAGCGCAGGACGCAGCACTGAGCTGGATGTGCTCAAGCGCCTCGTGGAGCGGCGACCTTGAAGCCTTGCCGTTGCCTGATCCCGGCCCTGCTTGTGACGAGTGCCGTATCGACAGCTCAAGATGCGCTCCTGAACAAAGGGGACGTGGCGCGTATTGTCGACGAATACCTGAGCGCGCAGCAGGCAGCCGATCCAAGTCCTTTTGACGCCCTTTCGATCTACGGCGATCTGCGTCTGCGTCAGGAACAGACGACAGGCCTATCCGGTGCTCCCCAGCGCCACCGCAGTCGCGTACGTCTGCGCTTGGGGAGTACGTGGCTGGCGCATGAGAATCTGGAAGTGGGGGCGCGGGCCGTGACCGGCAGCCGACTGGATCCCCGCTCGTCGCACGTGACCCTGGGCGATGGCTTGGACGGCCTGGAGCTCAGTCTGGATCGTGCCTACGCTACCTGGCGTCCACAACTCGGACCCATCACTTGGGTTAGCGCGGGCAAGTTCTCCAATCCCGTGCGTCGCAATCCGGTGTATGGCGAATTGGTTTGGGATGCGGACATTCAACCTGAGGGCTTGGCCTTGGAAGCCGCATGGTCCCCGCGCGGATGGCTCGATTCGCTCGAACTCAGCTTAGGCCAGTGGCTCCTGTCGGAACAGCAACTCGGGGACGATGCCGTATGCACCTTTGGTCAAGTTGCGCTTCAGAGCCGCTTGCAAGAGGGCGTGGAGACCCACATGAGCGCGGCTCTGACTCTGGTTCACGATCCCACACCAGGGGTTTCCTCGATCCTTTTGGACGACAATCGGGGCAACAACGTGATCGCCGGCGACTTCGCCGAAAACTTTGGCGTGCTCGATGTCAACGCTGACGTGAGTCTCTCTGGAGCGGGGACGCCGTGGGTGGTGAGCGCTGAGTGGATCGACAACGTGCGTGCTTCGCAAACGCAAAACGGTTGGGCGACGGGCGTGGCCTGGGGGCGCGCGGCCCGTGCCGGAGACTGGCGTGTGTACTACCAATGGCAGTCGATCGATCGGGATGCGGTCTTCTCACCCTTCGCGCAGGACGACTTCACCCGCGCTACGGGGTTCGACAGTCACCTGCTAGGCGTGAACCATCAACTCACAGACGGAGTGGGTCTGCACCTTTGGGGCATGGTGTCCGAGGCCTCTGAACTCTCTAACAACAACGAGTGGCGTCTGCGGCTCGACTTGAACGTGAAGTTCTAGCTACGGGGTTTCTCCCGGCGGCACAGCAAACATCGTGCGCCAGGGCATGTAGACCAGGGCACCTGCGGCGAGGACTCCCAGCCCCAGTCCGGTTACATCCCACTCGCTGGTCCACAGATTGCCGACGACCACCGCTGTGGCCATCAGCGAGTAGGCCACCGGAAAGAGGGGGTAGCCGGGACTTCGGAAAGGACGCGGCAGGTCGGGCCGGTTCCTGCGCAAGCGCAGTAGGGCCACGCCTGTCAGGCCGTGGAAGATCCACTCGGCGAAGACCACGCTGTCTCCCAGACGGCCGATGACGTCTTCGCTGACCCACAGGTAGACAAAGCACAGGCTGGCCTGGATCGCGAGGGCCACACGTGGTGCGCCGCTGGAGGCGTGCACACTGCCGGCGGCCTTGAAGAACAGTCCTTCGCGGGCCATGGCCACGTAGATGCCAGGAGTCGTGACCAAGGTCGCCACGAGAAAGCCCAGGGCACTGATGCCCATGGCGGCTGTGAGGAACGCCTCACCCCTGGGCCCCAAAGTGATGCGCGCCAATTCTGCGGGGGCGTTCGTGCTGTCCGACACTCCACCCATTCCAAGCACGCGCACGTAGGCTGCGTTCAATGCCAAGTACACCACGCTGACACCGACCACGCCCAGAACGATGGCGCGTGGCAGGTTGCGCGGGGCGTCGCGCACATGGGGTGCGATGTACGTGATCAACTGCCAGCCGCCGAAGGTGAACAGGACCGGCAGGGTGGCGCTGATCATCCTGCTCCCGAGGGGGGTGCTGGGTGTGAGGGTTGGCAAGGGCTGCATCGCGGGCCCTTCAAAGAGGGCTAGACCGGCAACAACGAACACCGCCAGCGCAACGAGCTTGGCCAGCATGCACAGGTTCTGGAGCAGCACACCACTGCGCATGCCGCGCCAGGCGCAAGCGCTGACCCCCAAGATCAGGAGGCCGGCCAGGCCGCGCCGCTCGACGAAGGAGGGTTCGTGCTGCGGTGCGAAGAGGGTCCACCACTGTTGTGCGCAAAAATCCGCCACCCCGGCGCAGGCCCCGGTGGAGATGACGAGCAGGACAATCCAGGCGAACAGAAAGGCCGCCAGGGGACCGAATCCGGTGCGGATGAAGACAAACCAACCCCCGCTCTTGGGCAGTGTGCCGGCCAATTCCGCGAAGGTCATGGCGCCTGCCAGGGCGGCCAGGGCGCCCAGGATCCACAGGCTGAAGTAGGGCCCAGCTTCCGGCAGCAAGGTGGCGACGCCCTGAGGCTTGAAGAAGATCCCCACCCCGATGATTCCACCCATGACCAGCAGGGTGGCATCGATCAGAGAGAGTTGTTTGGCGTCGTCGGTCACCGGAATACCCTACGGACCCCGGCGCATGAGCGGGTAGTACTGACCCGAGACCGTAATCGATGACTTCAGCTGATCCGCAGCCTTCCGAGCCCAAAGGCACCAAGTCCACTGCCCGCAGGTCCAAGTACCTGTGCGCCGGCTTGGTCCTAGTCTTCCTGACATGGATTGGGCATGGGGCCTTGATCGATCTCTTCGCGGGAAACAGCGAGCGCGGCAGCCTGACGGGCAAGAGCCTCTCGCCCGAGGCCAGCGCCCTCCTGGCCAAGTGCCTTGACGACCTGCCCGAGGGGCCTCTGATCGACGTCCACGCACACTTGGCGGGCCGCGGCTCCGGGTCGCAGAGTTGGGTCAACCCGCGGCTGCTCTCGCCCCTACATCCCCTGGACTACCTGCGCATGCGCTCCTACCTATCGGCGGCGGGTATGGGGCCGGACTCCCCGGATTCGGAATGGGTCGATCAGCTTGCGGGTCTGGCGCGGGCCCGGTCCCGCCCCGCTCTGCACTACCTACTCGCCTTCGACTACCGCTTCACGTCCAGCGGGGTTCGCGATCTGGAGCGCAGTGAGTTCTACGTGTCCAATGCCCATGCCTTCACCATTGCAGAGGAACACGACGACGTATTCCGCTGCGCGGTCTCGGTCCACCCCTATCAGCAAGACGCTGTGGGGATGCTTGAACACTGGGCCCACATGGGCGTTCAGCTCGTGAAGTGGTTGCCTGGGGCCCAGGGCATGGATCCCGCCAGCCCCCTGTGCGATGACTTCTACAAGGCCCTCGTGGAGAACGACATGGTCTTGCTGGTGCATTGTGGCCAGGAAATGGCCGTGGATGCCGAGTCGGACCAAGAATTGGGCAATCCTCTACGCCTGCGACGGCCGCTGGCGGCCGGGGTCCAACTCATCGTGGCCCACTGTGCTTCCTCGGGCACGGCCTTGGACCTGGATGTAGGGGGTGAGGACCCCCCTCGTGTGGATTGTTTCGATCTGTTTCTGCGCTTGATGGGGGAGCCAGCCCATGAGGGCCAGTTGTGGGGCGAGATCTCAACCGTGACCCAGGTCAACCGTTACTCCAATGCCCTAGCCACGCTGCTGGAGCGAACTGACCTGCACTCGCGGCTGATCAACGGGAGCGACTGGCCCCTGCCGGGGCTAAACGTGCTCTATCAAACTCGGGCTCTGGAGTGGGCGGGCTTCCTGACGACGAAGGAGCGCGAGCTGCTGAACGAGATCTACCATCACAACCCCCTGAGCTTCGACTTGGCCCTCAAGCGGGTCGTGCGTTCCCCCAAGACCCGGTCACAGTTCGATCCGGCGATCTTCACGAGGCTTGGACCCCTGCGCTAGAAACTCGCGCTGCCATCGTGAGCATGTGACTTGTATTTGCATCTCAAATAGGCATCAACGTCATCCATTGCGTCCTGCTGGTGCGAAGTGAGCATTCCAAATGCCCATTAAGAGCCCATTAAGTGCCCACTAGACGCCTTTCCGCGCTGGATCGTTGAGTCCGGGCGAGGCCATTCCTAAACTCGTTGGCTCGGGGCCCGTTGAGGTCGGGCCCTTTTGTTCCCTGTTCCTACTTTCAGACAACCGCACAGGAATCTCTATGAAGCCTTCTGCACTGGGCATGGTCGAGACCAAGGGGCTGGTGGGCGCCATCGAGGCGGCTGATGCCATGGTCAAGGCCGCCCTGGTCGAACTCTCCGGCACGGAGCGAGTGACCGCCGGCTATGTGACGTTTTTTGTTTCGGGCGAAGTGGGTGCTGTCAAAGCCGCCACGGATGCCGGGGCTGCGGCCGCGCGGCGCGTCGGTGAACTGGTGAGTGTGCACGTGATTCCGCGCCCCCACGATCAACTCTCGAAGGTCCTTCCGGCCCTGAGTGCCACCGAGTAGGCCCACAGCTCCACTTGGGGTTCACCCGAGTTCCACTCGACCATGAAGGGCCTTGACCCCGATCTGCGTGCACTGCAAGAGGTGCGGGACCATGTGGCCCGCGCCAAGCTGGCCGTCCAGGCTGTAGCGCACTACGACCAACAGCAGACAGACCGCCTCTGCCAGTCCATGGCTGAGGCCGGTGCCCGAGCTGCACTGGACCTCGGTCGACTGGCCGTGGACGAGACGGGTATCGGCCGACTGCACTACAAGGTGCTGAAGAACCTGTTCGGCAGCGAGGGCACTTGGGAGTCCATCAAGGACGAACGGACCGTGGGATTCGTTTCCCGAGACGAAGCGACGGGTGTGCATGAGGTCGCGACCCCCGTCGGCGTGGTGGCCGGAGTCATTCCCACGACCAATCCCACCTCGACCGCATTGTTCAAGGCGATCATCTCCGTCAAGGGTCGCAATGCGATCGTGATCAGCCCTCACCCGCGTTCGCGGCGCTGCATCCTGGAGACGGTCGAGGTCATGCGGCGCGCCATCGAGCGCGTCGGTGGACCCCCGGATCTGGTGCAATGCCTGACGAATCCGACCATCGAATCCACCGGCGCGCTGATGAAGCACCGGGGCGTGTCCGTGATTCTGGCCACGGGTGGCAGCGGGCTCGTACGTGCGGCCTATTCGTCCGGCAAGCCCTCCTACGGCGTCGGGCCGGGCAATGTGCCCGCCTACGTCGATCGTTCCGCAGACCTGCGCTCCACCGCGGAGGCCATCGTCAGAAGTCAGAGCTTCGACAATGCGACCCTGTGTTGTTCGGAGCAGGCAGTGGTGCTCGACAAGCCCATCGCGGACACCTTGCTGCAGGAAATGGTGGCACGCGGGGCGCACCTGTGTTCCGACGCCGAGCGCAGCCTGCTCGAGGTCTATTGCAATCGCGGCGGCCACATGAATCCGGACATCGTCGGCCTCGACCCGTGGCGCATCGCCGAGGGCGCTGGGTTCCGTGTGCCGCGCAGTACATCAGTGCTGTTGGCCCACCAGGATGGTGTGGGTAGGGACCATCCTCTATCCATCGAAATCCTGTGTCCCCTGCTCTCTGTGCATCTTGTTGATGGCTGGCGCGAGGGTTGCGAGGTGTCAACCAGCATCCTGCACAACGGCGGCCTAGGGCACACCTTGTCCGTGCACGCGCGGGAAGCCTCCGTACTGGATGCCTTCTTCTTGGAGAAGCCCGCCAATCGAATCATCGTCAACGGACCCTCCTCAGCGGGCGCCGTGGGTTTCAGTACCCACCTGGCCGCCTCATTCAGTCTGGGCTGCGGGCCCCAGGCAGGGAACATCACCTCCGACAACATCACCGCTCGACACCTGGTCAACATCAAACGTGCAGCCTACCCGCGCAAGGACTGGCGCGAGATAGAGCGCACGGCACACGAGCGCGCGTCGGCCCTGACCGGGGCAGGGGTCGCGCGCGGGAGCGGAATGCCCGGTGATCCGGCCCTTGACCCACGCTTGGGCCGGGTGCAGCTCACTGCAGCTCCGGCACCTCCGCGGCGGGCACCCGACTCCTCGGTTTCAGTCGAAGCGACACACTCTGAAATCCGGGCCGCTGCTGGATTGCGGCCCGCCAAGGCGCCCACGTTCACGCGGCCCAGTGCGCCACTGGCCAGCGGGCAAGGGGTTGGCCGGCCGGCGGCACAGACCATGACTAGGCCCGCCCCAGTTGCTCAAGCGCGCCCGCTTCCGGCAGCATCGCTCGCACCCGCGCAAACCCCAGGGGCAAACGTGGGCAGCGCGCTGAGTGTGGGCGAGATCCGATCCATGTTCGAGCAGGCCGGTGGCGGCTGTCCGATGGCTCCCTGCCAGGGTTGCTCACTCAACAACGTTCGCACGGGCACCTGTGACGCCTAGGCCAACTGGCCGCAACAACCATCCCATTCACTCTGCATTCTCACCCTAGAACGGAACGTAAACGATGACTGATACAAGTATTGCCCTCGGGCTGATCGAGACGCGCGGCTTGGTTGGTGCGGTGGAAGCCGCCGATGCCATGGTCAAGGCGGCCAAGGTGAACCTGCTCGGCAAGGAGAAGTCCGGCGCCGGCCTCGTCACCGTCATGGTTCGCGGCGAAGTGGGCGCTGTAAAAGCCGCCGTCGACGCTGGCAGCGCTGCGGCCAAACGTGTGGGGGAGCTCGTTTCCACCCACGTGATCCCGCGCCCCGCTGGTGACCTGGAGGGCTACCTGCCCGTCGATCCCCAGGCTGAGTAGTTCGGGCCGGGGCGCCCCGCGCTCCAGCACCTTGCCTATGAGTTCCATCGACACAGCCATTGAACTGCGCGGCGCCCTGCACATCGATCAGATGCAGCCCCAGTTCGCCGCCACCTGCGCGGCCAACACGGACGGCTACTTCCCCGTGGCTGGGGAGAGCGCGTTCTGGTTGGAGGTCTGTCCTGGCATCGTGGTCAACCGACTCTTGGACCGGGCCCTCAAGTCTTGCGACGTGACCCCGGGTGCGCTCATCACGGAGCGGCATTACGGGACCTTGGAAGTGCACGGCCCGGACCAAGGGCAGGTGATCCACGCTGGCGAGCTGATCTTGGAGGCCGCAGGAGTTCAGCTGAGCGATGGGCTCAGCCCCAAGATCCTGACCGACGAGGTCATTCGCAAGGTGTCCCCACACCAGGCCATGCTGCTGAACCGCACACGCTCCGGGATGTTGGTGTTGGGGGACGATGCCCTCTACACGCTCGAAGTGAATCCCGCCATTTACGTGACCCTGGCGGCCAACGAAGCGGAAAAGGCATCACCTGTTCGCCTGGTTGGAATGGGAGCGGAGGGAGCCGTTGGGCGATTGCGCCTGGCCGGCAGCGACGCCGAGATCGATGCCGCCGTGGTCGCGGTGCGCCGAGCCCTGGATGGCGTCGCAGGACGCGACCATGTGGAGGGCCGCTGACCATGTTCCTCGGACGTGTCATCGGCCAAGTGTGGGCCACCCGCAAGAGTGCGGACCTGGAAGGCAAGCGTTTGTTGGTGGTGGAGTCACTGGATGAGCGCCGCGAACCCGGCGCGCCCAAGGTCACCCCGGTCGTCGCTGCGGATCCCATCGGGGCCGCCGTCGGCGAACACGTGCTGGTGGCCTTCGGCAAGGCTGCGCGCGTGGCCTGTGGGGGAGACGGGGACTACGCTCTGGAGGCGGCCATCGTGGGCATTGTCGATGACTTCGATGTGCCGTCGGCGCCGAGTCACTGGTCCTCCGATTCTCCGATACTCGCGGACGATCCGGGGGGGCAAGCCTGATGCACGTAGGCACCGTCGTCGGTCACCTGTGGGCGACTCAAAAGGACGCCACCCTCGAAGGGCTGCGCTTCTTGGTGATTCAACCCCTGAATGCCGGAGGGGACACCACGGCCGAGACCTATGTGGCTGCGGATCCCATCGGCGCTGGTATCGGCGAACGTGTTCTCGTGGTTCACGGCCGGGCGGCGCGGCACGTCATCGGTCGCGGGCACGACATCGGATTTCAGACCGCCGTGGCGGCCATCATCGATCGCATGGAACTCGCCGATGGGCGGGCTGTTGGGACTACCCAAGAAGAGGACCTGCCCGCCCACTAGGGCGCGGAGACAAACATGAATCGCAACGACAGAAACCCGCATCTGAGTGAGAACGCGACCCTGCACGAGGCTATCGCCGTTCTGGAGCTCGGCTCCGTTGCGCGCGGCATGGAAGTGGCCGACGCAATCCTCTGGGAAGCCGACATCGATCTACTCGTGGCTACTCACGTTCAACCCGGCAAGTACGTCTTGCTCTTTACGGGCAGCGTGCAGGACTTGACCAGCGCCCTGGCTCGCGGGGCTGAGCTGGCCGCTTGCGAACTCGTCGATCAACTCCTGATTCCCCAGGTGCACCCGCGGGCATTGGACGCCCTCTGTCGGGAGGATGTTAGCATCGATGGCACACTGGACGCGGTCGGCGTGGTGGAGACTCGCACCGTGGCTGCCTGCATCCAAGCGGCAGACACGGCGCTGAAGCGCGCGACCGTGGACTTGTTGGAACTGCGAATTGCCAATGGGTTGGGGGGCAAGAGCTACGTCTCCATGACCGGCGAGGTAAGCGATGTGTGCTCATCCGTGGCGGCCGCGGCGGACAGTGCCCAGGAGGCCGGCCAGCTCGTGAGGCAGGTCGTGATTCCCAGGCCCCACTCCGACCTGGTGAGATTCCTCTAAGTCATGACCCGACGCTTTGTGACCTCAGAAGACATCCGTCGTGCCAGTGGCGGAGAGCTGGTATTGGACGCGGACACCGTCGTGACGCCCCAGGCCCTGGAAGTGGCCGAGTTGGCAGGTGTGAACCTCAGGCGCTCCGATGGGCAGGCCTACAGCGAGCCGGACCCCAACCGCGGTCCCGATGCGCAGCGATCCGCCGCGAGCTTGCCGCACATGCCTGAGCCTGAAGGGGCGGAGACGGGCGTAGTCGTGACGGCTGTGGGCAAGAACCGCCCTGGGATCCTGGCGGAGATCACCGCTGCGCTGGGCGATGCGGGTGCGGATGTGCGCGACATCTCGCAGCACACCGTCGAAGGCTACTTTCATATGGCCTTGACCGTGGACCTGCTCTCGGGCCCCGGTGGTTTTACAGCGTTCAAGGAACGCATGGACGGACTGGGTGGCTGCGACGATTACGTCGTGCGTGTGATGCACGAGCGCGTTTTCCGCTTCATGCACCGTATTTAGGACCTGGTACCTGCCGTGGCATTCACCGACCAGGAAATCCTCGAGACGGTGCGCATGGTCGAGCTGGAAACGCTCGACATCCGCACCACGACTCTCGGGATCAACCTGCTTGACTGCGCTGATCCGGACCTGGAGAGCACCTGCGAGAAGGTCTACACCAAGGTCCTGCATCACGCGCGCAATCTGGTTGCCACAGCAGACGCCATCGCCGCCGACTACGGCGTGCCCATCGTCAACAAGCGCATTGCCGTCACGCCGATCTCACTGGTCGCTGCGGCTTCGGGTGCCGAGGACTTGACTCCTTTGGCGTTGGCATTGGACGCAGCTGCCAATCAGGTGGGCGTGGATTTCATTGGGGGCTTCAGTTCCTACGTGCACAAGGGATTCACCAACGCGGACAAGGCGCTCTTCGATTCGATTCCCAGCGCCCTGGCCGAGACGCAGCACGTGTGCGCCTCCGTCAGCCTGGCCTCCACTCGTGCAGGCATCAACATGGATGCCGTCGTGCGCTTCAGCGAGGTCGTCTTGGATACGGCTGCGCGCACGGAGGCGAGCGGGGGGTTGGGTTGTGCCAAGTTGGTTTGCTTCGCGAACCCAGTCGAGGACAACCCCTTTGTGGCGGGCGCCCATATCGGAGTAGGGGAAGCCGAGACCGTGTTGAGCGTGGGTGTCTCCGGCCCCGGTGTCGTGCGCTCCGCGCTCGATCGCCTAGGACCTGACGCGGACCTGCTCGCCGTGGCCGAGACGGTCAAGCGAACGGCCTTCAAGGTGACCCGCATGGGGGAGTTGGTGGGCCGCGAAGCCGCCAGGCGCCTGGGCACCTCCTTCGGAATCGTGGACGTCTCCCTTGCACCCACCCCGGCCATTGGTGATTCGGTCTCCGACATCCTGGAGTTGATCGGTGTGGATCGCACGGGGGCGCCCGGGACCACGGCTGCTTTGGCCCTGCTCACGGACGCGGTCAAGAAGGGCGGCGCCATGGCCTCTTCCAGCGTGGGCGGCCTGTCCGGAGCTTTCATTCCGGTCTCCGAGGACGAGGGCATGATCGCGGCTGTGGAGGCGGGAGCCCTTTCCTTGGCCAAGCTAGAAGCGATGACCACTGTGTGTTCCGTGGGCCTCGACATGGTGGCCGTTCCTGGTGACACGTCGGTGGCCACCTTGACTGGAATCGTGGCGGACGAGATGGCCATCGGCATGGTGAACAATAAAACGACAGCCGTGCGCATCATCCCGGTGCCGGGCAAGGGGCCTGGCGAGAAGGTGGAGTGGGGAGGATTGTTGGGCACGGCTATCGTGCAGGACCCGGGCAACTTTTCGTGTGCTGTCTTGCACGCTCGGGGCGGTCGCATTCCGGCCCCGATTCAGTCCTACCGGAACTGAGTTGGGTCAGGGGGAAGGCGGCCCCGCGACGGCACCGGAAGAAAATTCCGTATTCCCGAACCCAGGGTTCCGTCGAATCCAGATTTACTTGTGGCTACCTGCTGCAAGAACGTGCGTTGGACGCCACCGGACGCGGTTTCATGCGGAATCGACCCTCGCGCCGTGCTCTGGGTTTGGACCTCCAATTGACCGTAGGGTGGTACACTAGGCAGGCGCGGGGTCTTCATGTCACCCGCCCGGGATTCATCCTCCGGCAGGAACTGTCCTTCTCTGAGTGAACACATGAACAACTCCAATCCGCTTACCACACCCTCGCGCAGGACTCTGCTCGGTGTCCTCGCCGGGGGCGCTGGATTGACCGCCACGGCAACAGCCAAACGGGCCCTCGCGGTCCCGCGTCCGATCACCAAGCCCCTGCCGACGACTTGGACCTTGGACGCCGTGAATACGTCGACCAGCTTCGGTGACGGGGCCTCGATCCCTTTCTTTGAGTACATGGCCGTGAGTGGAGGACAAACCCGTGGAAGCCTGCCGTACGCAGAGGCCACGGAGGGGACGAGCATGACCCTTGCGGTCACCAACTCCCTGGCAGTTCCTATCCGACCGGCTGTCCTTGGAGTGGCCCGCGGACCGCTCATCGCGCCGGGTCAGACGGACTCTTTCACCTTCACGATGCCAGCAGCTGGAACCTGGCTGCTCGCGACCGTGCCCCTGCGCGCCCAAGGTCACGCAGCTGCGACTGCCGGACGACCGATGAGCGGCCTGTGGGGAACACTGGTCTCTCGCCCTGCCAGCGGCCAGCAGGTGCTCTACGATGGCGGGCCCGCATTCGACCGTGAGTACACACTGCTCTACGATGATGCAGACGACCGCTGGAACGCCATGCAGGCTGATCCTCGTGCCCAGCTGCCGGGTCCCTACGAACCCAATTACTACCGTGTGAACGGAATAGCCTTCCCGGCCACGATGTCCGATTCGGACACGATTTTGGCCGCCATGGTCGGAGAGCGAGTACTCATCCGCATCGGCAACATGGGCAAGGTCCGCCAGTCCCTGCATATGCATGGGTATCACTTCGACGTGGCTGCACAGAACAACGTCCCCGAGGTTCACCTGGGCGAGAAGGACACGGTGGGTCTGCCTTCGGGAAATACCGTGGATGTCATCCTCACGGTCAACCAACCCGGGATGTTCCCTTTTCACCCACACGACGTGCAGTGCGTAACGGCCAACGGCAGCTACCCCTTCGGAGCCCTGACGCTTGTCGTCGCGAGTTAGGAGATTTAAACCATGGCTGGTCTAGGCGGAAATGTCGGTAGCAACCTCTACTTGCGAGCCCAAATGGGTGGTAGCCAAACCTTTGCGGGTCAGACAGTGACCCCTTGGTTCTTCACCGAAACCAGCTCGGGTACGGGCTTTGGGTTTGGTGGGGATCGGGGTTTCCCGGGGTCCACTCTAGAGTTTATTGAGGGGCAGGCCAGTAGCCTGAACTTCTTCAACATGAGCCCGATGGATCACACGATCCATCTGCACGGTTTGGATGTGGACCAGGCGAATGACGGCGTGCCTCTGACCTCCTTTCCGGTTGGGGCGATGCAGAGTTTTACCTACACCTTTGTGGCTCCCAAGGCCGGCACGTACATGTACCACTGCCATGTGGATACCGTGCTGCACTACATTCGTGGCATGCATGGCACGATCATCGTCCGGCCGCCCGATGCTTCCACCAACAAAGCCTGGGAGGGCGGTCCGACCTTTGACGAGGAAGTTCTGTGGCATCTCTCCACCTACGACACGTCCTGGTCAACTTTGACGAATTCCGGGCCGCAGACTGTGCGGATGAAACCAGACGCGTTCTTGATCAACGGTCTGGAAACCGGCGATGCACGGAAGGACTTCTATAGCAGGATCGAGTTCGGAGTGGGACAGACGGCCTACCTGCGTTTGAATAACACCTCGTACCAGTGGGCTCGCGTGCGCCTCGGTGGCCAGCCCTTCCAAGTCGTCGCATCCGACGGACGCCCCATGGCGATGCCCTACTCGACGCGTCAAATCGAGTTGGGTCCCGGTGAGCGCTATGACCTCCTGCTACAGGGATTCCCCGCCGGGAAGTCCTTTGGTCGAGTCGATTATCTCGATCATTTCGGGAAGGTCCTGGGCACGGCCAAGACGCGCATTGTTGTGACCTGAGTCGGTCAGACCATACCGGTGGGCTCAATTGGGGTTCGCGTTTCTGAACCAGGAACGCGAACCCCATTGCTTTGATCGTGGCGCACGGCATCGTCGACACGGGATTCAAACTCCACTCCTGAGTCTGTGCGCCATGGCCTATTGACCGCCGGTGTGGGTGTCTTCCGATGAGAGCACAGGGACCCATCTCCGTAGAGTGTGCGAACGAATCGGATGGTGACGAAGGTTCTCGTGCGTCCCTTTGCGTACCCCTGGGACGCGATACGAGGGATAGCTTGAGAGTGGTGGAATCGCGGAGGTCATTGCACGCAGGCCTTGCCCCGCGGATCCCATTCACTCAAGAGGCAACACATGAATCACTCCGGATATCCGACCACTCCTTCGCGTCGAACCCTGTTGGGATTCCTCGCCGGAGGAGCGGGTCTAACCGCCACAGCGACCGCCAAGCGAGCGCTCTCGTTTCCTAGAGCCGGCCCCAACGCCGCACCCGCGAGCTGGACTCTCGATGCCGTCGCAAGCGCCACGACTTTTGGGGACGGGGCGACGATCCCCTACTTCGAGTTTCAAGCTACAGGGGGCGGCCAAACCCGGGGCAAGTTGCCCTACGCAGAGGCGACGGAAGGGGCGAGCATGACCATCGCCGTCACCAACTCACTGGCCATTGCCATTCGACCAGCGGTCTTGGGCGTGGCCCGCGGTCCGCTCATCGGACCTGGGCAGACAGACTCGTTCACCTTCAGCATGCCTTCGGCCGGCACCTGGCTACTCGCGACCGCTCCGAGCACCGCATTGGGCCCTCCGCGCGCCGATGTACTGCGCCCAACGAGCGGCCTGTGGGGGACACTTGTCTCCAGGCCCGCCAGTGGTCAACAGGTGCTCTACGACGGTGGTCCCGCATTCGATCGGGAGTACGTCTTGCTCTATGACGACGCCGACGATCGTTGGAATGCGACTCAAGCGGACCCGCGAGCGAAGTTGCCCGGCCCCTATGAGCCCAATTACTACAGGCTCAATGGGATGGGGTTCCCTGAAATTGCGGGCGATGCGGACACGGTCATCGCGGCGGTGAACGGCGAGCGCGTATTGCTCCGACTCAGCAACATGGGTCGCGCCCGGCAGGCACTGCACATGCATGGGTACCACTTCGAGGTGGCCGCTCAGAACAACGTGCCTGAATTTCATCTTGGAGAGAAGGACACGATCGGGTTTGGCTGGGGAAACACAGCCGACATCATCGTCACCCTGAATCAGCCCGGGATGTACCCCTTCCACCCGCACGATGTTCAGTGCGTCACGGCCAATGGCCTTTACCCTTACGGTCAGTTGACTCTGATCGTCGCGACCTAGGAGGCCCATCATGGCTGGTTTAGGCGGAAATGTCGGAGCAAATCTTTACCTCAGAGCTCAGATGGCTGGCGGCCAGGTCCTCGGCGGGCAGACCGTTACACCCTGGTTCTTTACGGACTCGTCCACGGGGACGGGTTACGGCTTCGGTGGCGATCGTGCATTCCCGGGGTCTGTTTTGGAATTCATCGAGGGGCAGCCATCCACGCTGACCTTCGACAACATGAGTCCGATGGATCACACGATCCATCTCCACGGGTTGGATGTGGACCAGGCAAATGACGGCGTCCCTCAAACGTCGTTCCCCGTTGGTGGCATGCAGAGCTTTACCTACTCATTCACTGCACCCCACGCGGGCACCTACATGTACCACTGCCATGTGGATACGGTCCTGCACCTCGTGCGGGGCATGCATGGCACGGTGATTGTTCGACCTCCGGACGCCTCGACCAACAAGGCTTGGGACGGCGGTCCAATCTTTGACGAAGAGGTGCTGTGGCATCTGTCCACGTACGACACGTCCTGGGCGAATCTGACAACTTCAGGACCCCAAACCGTTCGGATGAAGCCTGACGCGTTTCTGCTCAATGGCTTGGAAACCAAGGATGCGCGCAAGGACGTGTGTAGCCGTATCGAATTCGGTGCGGCCCAGACGGCGTACCTGCGCCTAACCAACACTTCCTATCAGTGGGCCCGCGTGAATCTCGGGGGCAACGCTTTCCAGGTTGTGGCGACCGACGGTCGCCCGCTTGCCGTGCCGTATTCGGCGCGCCAGATCGAACTGGGTCCCGGTGAGCGCTACGACCTGTTACTGCAGGGTTTCCCCGTGGGCAAGTCACTCGGTCGCGTGGAGTACCTCGACCATTTCGGCAAGGTGCTTGGAACCGTCAAGACACGCATCGTGGTGGTCTGATCCGTTGATCCTGGCGGTTGGGACCGCCAAGGTAGGATCTAGGTCAGGGCCCGTTCTTCCCCTGGGAGAGCGGGTCCTGCTTCTTCTATCCAGATGCGCCGTGCGTTGTCCAGATCCTGGCGCCGGCCACCCAAGTCGGAGCCGCGGCGTTCCACCATGGAACGCGCCGCGCGCCGCACTCCGGATTCTGTCTCACAACCATCGGCGACCAGTCCTCGGACGGTCTGCCGCAGAGCACGCATGTAGTCACGTTCTTCGTCCAGGGCTTCCAGAATCGCATCCTGCCCAACCAAGATCGACTGGTGCGCCGGCACGATGCGCTCAAGACCCTCTTCCAGAGTCCAGGTTCGGAGAGTTTCGATGGCCTGCTCGAATTCGCGCGCTTGCCAGCGGCAATAAGGCATGCCCGGGGTGACTAGGTAGTCGGCACTGAGCAGGGTCTTGAGGGCCGGGATCAACACGACCGACGTGCAGTTGGAGTGACCCGGCAAGAAACGCTGCTCGATCTCAAGCTCGCCCACCTGCAAGTGAAGGACCTCGTCGAAAGTGATGTCCGCTTCGGGATAACGAAACCCCGGAGTGGAGTCCTCGAGTCGCTCGTCGAACTTCGCCTTGGCGGCCAGGATGCGCTTGCGCGGCAGAGCCTCTTTCTCCGCTGCCACGCGGGGGAAACTGACCGTACTGCCGGGAAACTCCATCCACCCGCGCATGTGGTCGTGGTGCGCGTGGGTCAGAAGAACGTGACTGAAGCGGCGCTGAGCGTGGGTTGCGCTGCCTGAGGCAAGTTGATGGCGCAGAGTGTGAACTTCAGTCGTCGAGAGGCCTGGGTCGACCACACAGGCCTGGTCGCCATCAAACAAGCCGATTGAGTTGTAGGCCCAGGTTGCAGAGCGCAACACCACGATGGGGTCGTCAGGGTTGCCTTCCAGCAGGAAGTGAGCTGCGGTCTTCATGCAGAGGGTTGGGGCCGGCTGTCGGAAACAGAGTTCGGGTCGGTTTCCTTCTCATCTGGCCATTGCCAGGTGGCCCGCAGTGCATCGACGACCAAGGCTTTGATCTTCGTCACTGCGACGGAGCTGGGCGCGAGGAATGCGCCGGCGTGTTCGACGTAGTCAGGTAATCCCTCCCGGCCAAACCACAGCTCCGGAGAGGCGCCTTCAATGGGCTGACAGCGCCAAGCCTGTTCGCAAGACGCGTCGGTGCCCTCCTCGGCGTTGAGTTGCTGTGTCAAGCGCTCCAAGTCGGGCCGCGGCTGGCTGGTAGCCGTGACGAGGTCAAAGAAGGACCGTGTTCCGATGAGGAACCGGCAAGTCGTCCCCTGTTCTCCTGGGCCCAACACCAGTTGTCTGTCCGCGAGATGTGCACCCCACAGTGCGTGACGGCCGGGATCGAAGTTGCCCGCGGCCCCGTCGCGGGAGGACTGCAACCCTATGGGTGCTGCGCGCACCACGTAGTCCAGATGCACGAGATCATCGAGCCCGGCCTGTTGGAGGTCCAACTGATCCGCATGCAGTGCATCCAGTGGGCCTTGCACGAGTGATTCGTAGGGGGCCAAGTCTCCCGCCAGAATTCCAGGCAATGCGTCCAGCGCGTGTTCGGTCGCCAGCTGTCTGCGTTGCTGATCGTCGAGCCCGCGCAGTTGGTCTGCGCAGGGTGACCGCTCAGGATCACCGAAGGCCGTCATGATGGAGTCGAGCACAAAGGCCTCTTCACTGGGGCAGTGAAACATGTCTCCCGCTTCGGCGGCCTCCAAGAGTCGCCGCCCGTTGGCTAGGGCCTGTTCCGGGTGCAGTATTGCGAACATCGATAGGATCCCGTCCGTGTCGTAATGGTTGTTCACCAAGGCCGTGCAACCTTGGGTCAACTGCTCGCGTTCCGAGCTGGGCAGGGCAGCGAAAGCCAGAGCGATGCCCGTGGACAGGTCGTGCTTGAGCGCCGCCGGCGTTTGATTGCCCGGCCAGTGCGAGAGATTCAGTCCGGGGGCGTCGAAGGCACCATCGACCGAGATGACGGGCTCGCTCGGGGCAGCCGCGAGAATGCGAACGGGCAGGTCCATCGGTTCAGTCAGGAAGACCGGCGTGTTCCATCTCCATCACCATCGCCGCCATCGCCTTCAATCTTGCGTTTGAGTTTCAGGATGTTGTCCGCGCTGTCGCGCTTGGCAATCTCAGCCGCGCTCTGGTCATCGGGACTCAAGCCGCCCGCTTCCAGTTGGGATACTGCCATGGCGTGGGACTTCTCGTACAGTTCCAAGGCCCGTGGATACTCCCGTTCCAGGTAATAGTGCAGCAGGACTGCTTGGTCGTTGTAGAGGTGTGGACGCTCTGGAGACAACTCCAGAGCCTTGCCGTAGGCCTCGTAAGAACGTTCGAACAGTTTCGTTGCTTCGGATGCGTCGCCTTTCTTGTCGCGCCTCTGCAGGTAGGCTCCACCGTCACGGGAGAAGAGCCCCAAGTCGTTCCAGGACTTCCACTGCGAGGGATCCACGGCGCACAGCACCTCGCCCAAGAACGCGGCATCCAGGTTGAGCTGTGGCTTCAGGCCCAGGGGAGGTTGGCCCTGCTCAGCGCACTTTCCTTGGGTGAACGCGAACACCTTGGGATAGAGCTCCGGGTTGGAATTGACCATGCCCAGCAAGTCGGCGGGCTTGCGCTGCCAATGCTCGCGCCAGGCCTTGGCTGCCCCTTCGTAGTCGGCACGGTGGTAGCGGCTCATCCCGATGTAAAAGTAGCTGTTCATGTAGGCGGGCCATTTCTGGACCGCGCTTTGGAAGCTCACCTCCGCTTCGGCATAGGAGCCGTTGGCGAAATGCGAATACCCCAACCACCAGAGCAGCGTGGCATCCGAAGCCGTCTTGTTTCCCCAGCGTTGTTCGAACTGGGCAGCCCCGTCCACCAGCACGCGAGTGAAGGCCTCGGCTCCAAGCGAGCCGTAGTAGGTGCCGAAGTCGAAAGCGTTGGGATTCCAACCAATCGTTGCGGCGTAGGCTTCTTCTGCACCCGGGCCGTCCTGTGCCCACTGCAGCGCCAAACCCAAATTCTTGTACATGTCTCCCAGACGCGTGGACTCTTCCTTCTTGGGTTGGACTCCCGAGATGGCCTCACGGAACGCCGCGATGGAACGGGTCAATGTCTCGCCGGCCTGTTTGACCGTCTTCTCGTCGGCGGCAAGTACCTGGTACCGGGAAAATAGAATGCGGGCTTGGAGATAGACAGCGTTGGGCACGGGGTTGCGCTTCACCGCTTCGGCCGCGGCCGTCTCCGCTGCTTGGGGATCCTGGTTCAACCAAGCAGCCTCAGCCAAGGGCAACCAGGCGTCGTAGAACTTGTCGGGCTCTTCCGCCAACGCTCGCGTCAAGTAAGACTGCGCGTCTTGCAGTGCAAACCCGGTCGTGTTGTTCGGCACGTTCTCGGAAATGTACTTCTTGGCCTTCAGGAACGAGCCCATGCCGTACAAGTAGTCCAGGTCGGGCCCCTTGTTGGTTTCGGCCAGCGTATCGGTTTGGTTGAACGCGTCGTTGATCCGGCCCTGGGCGAACCAAACCCGCAGCACCCACATGCGCGTGGACAGGGCGCCCTTGGCTTCGGCATCCGCCTGTTCGAAGAGTTCGAGGGCTCCACCGAGCTTGCCCTCGTCGAGCAGCGCGCGTCCGCGAGCGATCAGGTCATCCACATGCCGCTCCTGGGCCACGGGCGCCAAGGACGAACCGGCGGAGAGCAAGAAGGGGGCGACTAGCGTTGTGAGAATCATGGGATGGGGGTCAGGGGTTGGGTTGATCGATCCAGACCATGCGTCCGGCGATGGTCTCGGCCACGTTCACGTCTTCTCCGGCCAAGATGCGGTCGCAATCCTTGAGCAGCGGCCGCAGGCCTTCACGGGTGGCAGGTCCAATATCGAGGCTCTTCTGCAGCCATTCCCTCGCGGCTTCGGCATTGCCACGCAGTGTCAGCTCCAAGATGGCCATGTTCTGATGTGCGTCGCCCCAGGCCTCTTCCAGCTGGGCCTGCTCGCGAGGAGCCAGTGCTTGCCTGGGAACCTGTTCGGCGCCGAGGGCGACGGCCGACAACAGATAGCGTTCGGCCTCCTCCGGATCGTCGCGCAGGTAGTAGGTCATGATCAGGCCCGCGTCGTTGACCACGCGCACGTCCTCGGGAAGCAGGCGAGCAGCTACCCGATAGGCTTGCATGCTGCGGCCCATGACCTCCAGAGCCTGGGCATGGAGGTCCTCGCCGGAAGACTCGTCCGTCAGCGCTCGACGTTGGGCCATTCTCATCAGGAGAACGGCCGCATCGCGGTTCACGAAGCCCGCGTTGTTGGCCATGTTCCCGTCCGCAGGGCGATAGGCGTGCAGGTAGTCCGTGATGGCTGCGGCGGCCAGCAGGTCTTCGGTTGCCTCTACTCGATTCGGATTGCGGGTGAGTGCACCCACAACGAATCCAAGCCCCACGAGGCCATCGGGCAATCGTTGCCCCAGGCTCCAAGCGAGTCCGCCTTCGAACAAGTCCTCCATGGACAAGAACGCGTCGCGCGCCTTGCGCCAGTCTTCGGAACGGTAGTGGCACCATCCTTGAGCGTTGCGCGCGATGACTTCGAACCCGAGGCAGTCAGAGTGCAGAGACTCGTCCAATTCTCTTGCCCGGCGCAGGTCGTTTTCTGCCTGGACGAAGGCATCCACGTCTCGCTGCCCGCTCTCGAAGGCCTCAAGTGCAGCATAGAAACGCACCACACCCAGATTCCGCAAGACTCGACCATCGGGCCTGGCCGCGGCAAAGTCCTTGTAGAACTCAAGCAGCTGGGCGTAACCCTCCGTTTCAACGGCAAGGGTCTGCAAGCGCGCGTGGATGGCTTGATCGCTCGGGTCGATCTCTAGCGCCTGCTCCAACTGCCGCAGCGCGAGTGGGTTGTTGCCGCCCCATTGATAGAGATTGGCCAGTTGCAGTCGCGGCCAGTTGTCCTCGGGCGTGCGACCTAGGAGTCTGGAGAACTGGTCCTCCGCTTCCATGTAGAACTCTTGCCCGTCCTTGTTCTGCCCCAGCTGTTCGATGTACTGGTCAAACGCCGCCTCAGCCCAGGTCCTGGAGGGGTGGGGGACAATCTCGGGCGCCGGATCCGCTTGCTCCAGCAACTCAGCTCCGCGACGCGCCAAGAGCAACGCCTTCTCCGGATCGGGGATGCGGCGTGCGGCTCGGCTGGCTTCGAAGTAGACCTCGACCCCGGCGCCTGCCTTCAGGGCTTCCATCAGGTGTTCGGTGGCGTCCTCGTACAAGAACTGTGGCGAGGAACTGGTTGGAGCGGCCTGCATGGCTGCGTTGCCCCTCAGGTACAGGACCGAAGCGCTGCGGCCACCCAGCTCCAGAGCTTCGTCCAGAGGGACGAGGGCGTCCAAAGGCCGGTCCTGGGCGAGGCATGTTCGGGCTTCCGCAACCAGTTCCAGAGCTCGAGCCTGGGCCAGATGTTCCCGCGCCAATTCGAGATCTCCGCTATCGAGGGCAGCACGGGCGGCTGACGTGGCCAGTTCCAATGGTGTTGGGTCGGCGCCATTTTCCGCTCGGGATTGGACTGAGGCCCGGTCTTGAGTTCCGGGGGAGTGGCAGGCCAGGCCAGTGAGCAGGGTCAAGACGGGCAGTAGACGGGCAACCATAGGAGAACGAGAGGGGGGCGCGCCGGGGAGGCTGGAACGTGGGCGACCATTCTAGGGCCCCTGCACCGTTCACACCACGCGCTGGGTCGCCCCCGGGGAGTTGGGAGGCAGCCCACCCCCGCCCCAAATAGGGATGCCCGCCTTCGGGGTCACAGGTTTTCCGTTCCGTACCGGGGAGCCGTATAAAGTACAGCTGTCCAGAGGAAGAGCGCCCCTTCCCGGGCGTCTGGGTGCAAGGCACCCTATCGCGTTAGTCCCTGGGCCCGTCACCGGCTCCTCGACCCTATGATCCAACAGCTCACCGTACCCGACCCGGCTCTCTCAGGTCGGGGCCTCAGATTCATGGCCAAGGCCTCGATTCTGGTTCTCCTGGCGACTTTCCAAGGTTGCGACAATCCCGCTTGCATCTACGCCCCCAATGGCTGCCAGGACGACGGTGGGGGGGGTGGCGTCGGATCCCAGCCGGCGTCGATTCCCTCCGATGGCGCGTGGATCCTGCCCGGGGCGCCGACCCTGGACGAGATCTTCCCCGCAGGCAATGACGTCAACCCCGAGGCGCCGGTGGTCCTGTTCTTCTCCGAGAGTATGGATCCCGGCAGCGTTTCGAGCGCGTTCGAAATCGTCGAGAGTTCCCTCGGAACCCAGGTGCCCACGGTTCAGCCTGCGCCCGTCGTGGGTGATGGTCGTGTCGTGGTCTTGGCTCCGGCGATTCCGCTGACCGAAGGCAGTACCTACCTGGTGCGCTTGAGGGATGGAGCCTTGCTCTCGGATGTGACGGGTCAGACGGTGCAAGGCGGTGCGTCGTCCCAATTGGCTCAATTCACTGTCACGACCAATCCCGATCCGATTCCGACGGTGCTCGTTACTTGGCCGATGGATCTGACCACGAACCAAAGTGATATCGGCGAAATCGTCACCGTTTTTGATCGTCCGATGGATCCATCGACGTTTGACACGAACTCGTTTCGCGTCACCGTAAATGACATCACTCCAGTCAACAATCCCAACCCGCAGCGGGTGACGATCACCACGGGACCCGTGACCGTGGAGATCAACTCGGTCTGGACTTGGTCTAGCGTCGATGCGCAGGGGTACCGTCCGAGTTTGGGTCCCAGTGGGGAGGTGCAGGTTGACTACTCGCAACCGCCGAACAAGCTCAAGGATGAGGATGGCGGGGATCTGCCGGCGACCATCCTCGAGTACGACATCGGCCCCGTGCCCACTCCCAAACTGGTATCCAAGGCCGTGCTCTCGAGTCCGACGGATGCCATCGGTCGACCGAACCTTTTGGATGTGGTGCCCGTCATTCAGATCGAGGTGCTGAATGTGCTCAGCCCAGGGGACGACGTTGAGCTGTATCTGTTTGGACAGGATCCGCTGAGTTCTCAGTTCCTACGGGCGAAGGTTCGAACCCAGGCCATCCAGTCCAACACTTTCCTCGCGGAGTTCCTACCGTCAGAGTTGGCGCTGCTCTCAGGGGATGCCAATTCTGCGGGGGTCTTCGCCGACGCCGACTTGCACGTGGCGGCCCTCGTGAGGAGCGCCAGCGGGCGTACCACCGTGCGTATGGCTGACGTGGACGTGGTCGAGGATGGCGTGCAACCCTTCTACTTCGACGTCACCGCTCCCAACCTCAAGGGTCTGGGGACAACCACATCCCAAACGTCGTCGTTCACTTCAGACCTGCGTGATCTCGTGGTCGTTGGTCGTGCCGATGAGCCCTTGCGAGCGGTGGAGGTGACAACCAACCTTGGCCTGGACAACCTCGCCGCGCCGGGCGTGATCATGGTAGACGAGGCTGGCCGTCAAGTCGGTGGAGGGGCACCCGAGCCGCAGTACTTGTTTGTTGCTTCTCCCGTAGCCATTGGCGCCGTGGATCCGCGGGCGGCAGCGGTGTCCTACGGCGTGACTCTGTTCGACAAGGCCCTCAATTCCTCCCAACAGGTGTACTCGGGGACCTTTCGTCAGGTCTCTGGATTGGGGCCAGGTGCGGTGATCCCTGTCTCGGGTTCGGTGGATGTCTACGTGAGCGATGCCTCGACTCTCTTGCCGGTTGCGGGCGCATTGGTGATGTCCCACCAGGTGTTGGGCGGCGTGACAACCTGGGTGACCAACGGAGTCACCGATGCTACCGGACATGCAGCGGTGACGTCGGGCGTGGCCGGGAGCGAGACGCTGATCAGCGTCGACATGGGTGGATACGATCTGTTCACCCTGCACGGCCTGTCGCGCGACGTGCTGGGCGTGTCCCTCACGCCGAGCACATGGACCGAAGCCACCGTGGCGGGCAACATCGTCAGTCCTTTCCCGACGGTTGACCTTTCGTTCCTGACCAATCAGGTGGCGGACAACCGGCGTAGCGATTCGCGCAGTCGCCTGATCCCTGTCAGCGCCTGCACACCCCAGACCAGTGCGGGCATCTACGCTTGCCCCTATGGTCCGGCGTTCGTGGCGCCCCATCAATTGGCTGCCCTGTCTTTGCTCTCGGCGGACTTCACCCTCAGCCCCGTGACGTTCAACCCCGTCGTTTTCTTGCGCGCAATCGGCTTGAGCATTCCGCTCTGGCCCCAAGACGACGGCGAAATCTTGGTGACGGGCAACGTGCTTGTTGACAACTTATTGCTGAGCTTGGATGGGGAGGAACACCCCATCGGTTTGGGCTCCATCGGTCTGGTTGACGACCAGTTGTTGGACATCGGCGCGCTCGTGGGTGCGCCTGTGGTCACGGTCGAAGGCGTTTCGCCGGGGCTGCCCGGAGGTCTTGCCGTGGGTCTGGGCATGACCTTTGACGTGGGCGGGGGCGACTACGATTTGCGCGCCGCCTACGCGGGCATGGCAGACGGTATCGATGACGGATCGGGGGATGTGCTCGGACAACTCGTGACAGACGGGACCATCCAGCCGGATCTGCTCCTGCGTGTGGAGTTGGAGGGGTCGGGCGGGCGCGCAGGCTTGCGTCCGCGCCTGTCGAACCTGGCTGGGATGGGAGGCGTGCTCCTGCCGCCCAACGTGCCTGTGCTCATGGATCCGTCGCCTGGCGCCTCGACCGGAGGACCGGCGTTCGCCCTGTCCGCTTGTGATCGCCTTCCGGATTCGGAGGGGCTCGGTGGCATGCACCGGTTTGTGCTGACCGACCAAACTGGCCGCAGCTGGGCGCTCTACAGGGAGGATGGCAGTGGCGGGAGTTCGACGGATTGCAGTGCGGGCAATCAGGTGACCGTGCAGGTGCCCGATATTGCCAGCGTTGGCGGCGTGGGACTGGTAAGCGGCCCCTTGACTTGCCGTATTTCGACCTTCGCTTGGACTGACTTTGACCCCAGCGCCGGGGTCCTTTGGACAGATCTGGGACGGGAACAGGAGTTCTTCACCCACTCGGCATTCATTCCGCTCGTGCTGCCCTAGAGCCACGAGCTATGGCGCTCGGGCAGAATCCGCAATCCCTGAGAGGCTACTGAGACCCGCCGATCTGCGTCCTTTCTTCTGCATCCTCCATGGGCCATAATCGAGCCCTACCGCACTCGGTCTCACCGCATCGGAGCTCTTCATGTCTATGTCCGCGCCCCAGCCCCTCTCCCGAATTTCCTCTGCCGGTTCCTCCTTGGCTTTGGCACTCACGGCCCTAGTGGCCGTTTCATCCTGTGCCATGCCCGGCAGCGTTCCGGACCGCCGTGGAAGTGAGGTGGCCGTTCTGGCCGGGACCGGTTTGTCGGAGCTCAATCCCAGTGACGTGGCTGTCGCGCCGGTTGTCGTACACATGGAAGGTGAGTCCCAACGGCATCGCAACGCCGTTCCCCAGTTGGGCCTTCGGAAGGCCATGCAGCGTGCGCTCGTGCGCCGCCGCTACAGCCCCCTGGCCCTGGATTTCGTGGACAGTCGCGTGGTCAATGCCTCGTACCGACCCGGAGCCGTGGGTGAACAGGCCGTCTGCGAGATCATCGTTCATTCATGGAGCGAGCGTCACTGGGAAACCGACCGAGCCTTGGAGGTGGACGTCGAAGTGCGCCTGGTTGATCCCTCCGCACCCGCCGGGGGGACCCCGCTCTGGGCCGCACGTATGAACGGCAAGGCGGAAGTGGACAAGGTGACGAACTACAGCGCAGAGGCGGAACTGCGCTCCGCCGTCCTGGACGAAATTGCACTCGAATTGCTGGCCCGCATGCCGGCGCGGGACACCTCACCGGGGCAATAGCGCTGGGGCTTGAGTGACGGGTGTTCGCGCAGCGCGCTTGTCGCTGTGATCGCAGGGGGGCTGCGTGTGGGTGAGGACTGCAGATCGTCGCGGGTGCGGCTCTCGGTTCTCGTCAGCGCATAGGAGACGGGGTGCCGGCACTTCTCTCTTTGACCGCAGCGCCCAGGCAGCTCGGTAGCCGGGCACCCTCATTCCTCCGCAACCTCGGACTCCAGACCACACTTCAGCCTGAAGGGATCAGCGCCAGCGCGCGTCCCCCTTTTCCAGCACACCCTGCACGATCCCCTCGATCACTCCCTCGCCATTGATCACCAGGGTCGTGGGGATCGGCAGTCGATTGAGGTCGATCAGAGCGGCCACACCCACACCGTCTTCAGCCAGGTAGTAGCCCGTCACGCCCGGCGCCCGCTGGCTGAGCAGCTGTTTTGCGCTGGCCTGTTGCGCCGGTGCGTCCACTGAAATGCAAACGACTTGGGCATCATCCCGCTTGTTGACTTCGGCCAGGTAACCCATCTCGGCGACGCAAGGTCCGCAATAGCTCGCCCAGAGGTTGAGGAATACTCGCCCGTCTCCGGCCGCCGATGCTGCATCAAATAGAACGGGCTGCCCTGCCCCGTCCAGCAGCTGCAGCCCACTGACCGCAGCCCCAGCGTGAAGCTTGAGCCCGGGTGGCAGAGGATCGGGCAGCCGTGTAGCCAGGCCATCGATCACCTCACCACGGCCCGTCCCCTGCACCAGCAAGACCCTGGTCCCCGCAGCCATGGGCCCGAAGTCCTCCAGTTCCCCTGAGGGCCAAAGCACCTGCACGGCGGCCGTCTCGAGCTGCCCCATGCCAAAGATTAGCTCCGGCGCCTGACAGCTCACGAAACCGGCACCGCGGGAGAGCAGTTGGGCTGTCGGACTGTACGGGCCTTCGACGATGACCTTGGCTCCGATCGCCTCCCACTGACCCACAGTCGCTCTCAGGCGGACCTTGAGGAAGCCTCCGTAGGTCGTACCCAGGTCGTTCCTGTAGAGGCTGTGTCGTTCCCGTTGCAGCTCGTGCACGAACAGATCCACGTCCCCGTCGTCGTCGAAATCGCAGTAGATCGTCGCGCGGCCGTCATTGGGGTTGTCGCAACCCGAGAGGTCAGAGAGGTCGGCGAAGGAGCCGTTGCCGCGGTTCAGGAAGAGTTTGTCGCGCTCGTTACCACTGAACGAGCGGCCCTCCTCAAACATTTGCGCGTTGTGGCGCTGCACGTAGCCCGTGTTCCCTACCGACTCACTTTGGACATCCGAGGAGCACCCCTCTTCAAGGGAGGACGCCAGCACGTGGCGCCAGTAGGTGCTTCATGTGTCGAAGGGCAGGTCGCCGGTGACGAAGCCATTGGTGCAGAAAATATCCAGGCGGCCATCCAAGTCGAAGTCCGCCAAGGCCGGCGACCAAGCCCAGTTCGCGCCGACGCCGCCAGCCGACTTGGGGACCTTCTCGAACGTCCCGTTCTCCCGACGAGTGAAGATTGTGTTCCCCGCGGCGGCCTTCTTGAGGCTGGCGTAAATCTCCTCCGGCACATCCTCTTGATAGCGGTCCAGGATTCTGTTGCCTGCCGTCGAGGACATGTTGGACACGTAGAGGTCCAGCCTTCCGTTTCCGGTGAGGTCCCCGAAGGCCGCTCCCATGCCGTTGCCTTGGTCGGTGATGCCGTATTCCGTGGCGCGGTCAGCAAAGGTGCCGTCCCCTTGGTTCACGTACAGTCGATTCGTTCCGTAGTCGTTGGCCACATAGAGGTCTAGGTCACCATCTTCATCGATGTCCACGGCAGCCGCAGCGTAGCTCCAGCTGTCGCCCCTGACTCCCGCCCTCTCGGCTACGTCCTCAAACCCCTCGCCCGATAAATTGCGGAACAGGGCGTTCGGTGCGCCATTTGTGGCTTCGATCCAGGAGTTGTTGTGTTCCTTGGCGAGCACGCCGTAGCCACAGGCAAACAGGTCGAGCCAACCGTCGCCGTCGTAGTCCAAGACCGTCAAGGAGTAGGTCGATAGCGACGGGATTCCGATCCCGAGCCCGTCGGCCTGCCGTTCAAAGTGCCCCTTGCCGTCGCCCCGATAGAGGCACAAGCGCGACCCGCCGACATCATCGTCCACGTGGCCCACAGCCAAGTCCTGATCTCCGTCGTTGTCAAAGTCAAAGAAGACGGCGCCCGTTCCTCCGTCTGGCGCGCTCAGCCCGGCAGATTCAGCGGTCTCCACAAAAGTGCCGTCAGCCTGCCCTAGGTACAGGAAATTCCGTCCGTCGGAGGGAAGAAACAGATCCCAACGGCCGTCTCCGTTCACGTCCCCACAGGCTGCTCCGTTGAACGCGAAGCTGTTGTTTTCCTGGGACCCGAACCGCGCTGCCGTGTGGGCGATACCTGCAGCCGCGGACACGGAGGTGAAGATGGGGTCCTTGCGTTCGGTCACCGTCAGAGAATCGAGATCGACCGCGCTCAGCTTCCAGTCGCCGCCATCTTGGACAGCCTTGGCGTAGCCCCACGCTGCCAGGCCGATCCCCCCGCCTTCTTGCTGAACGCCTGTAATGTGAATGAAGAGCTTGACGCGGCCCCAACGCTGGCCGCGTCCGCGTTGAAACTCCGCGGCTTTCACTTTCCAGATAGCCGATTCGACGCGGGTCCAGTCACTCAGGAGCTCGGCCAGGTTGGCCACAAAGCCCTGCTTGTCCAGGCCGCGCACCGCATCCACGTCGTACCCGAGGATGTTGACATCCATGTGCTCGCGCGTGCTGCTCGCGACGGGGAGTCCGGCTAGGCCTTCACCCTGAAAGTCCTCAGTCAACCAATCTGCTGCCGCATCCCAATCCCTGCGTCGCACCTTGTCGGAAAAGGCCAGTAGGCGGTCCGCGACTTCCTCGGTGGCGTCTTCCACCGCCTCCAATTGCGTGATCGGATTGCCCGGACTCTCGATCTCAATCGACCTCGAGCCATCCCCGGAACAGGCTGGGGCACCCATAACCATGCAGGCAAGCAGACAAGTGGGACCGAAACCTGGTCGAAGAAATCTCATTTTGGATATCGAATGGGGGGGGAGGTCGCTCGGTCGAATTCTTACGCACGATCTGGCGAGACGTTGGCAGTTGCGCCTGTCAGGCCCCCAGGAACTCCATGCTGCCCTCCGGCAACAGGTACACGATCAGCATCAAGCCGCCGGTCACTGTGGGTACATGTTCGGATCCCGGACTCTCGACGACCCAGCCCGGGGCCTGGTCCTGAAAGGTAGGTGAGTCTTCAATCGCGACGCAGTAGTTCACTTCGCCCAGTGGATGCCGATGGCGCGGTCCGGCCCCATTCATCAGCACCACGTCGATGGAGAATCCCAGGCTCTCCGGCGAGGGTTTGGCAGCCCGGCCCCAGCGCACGGGCAACTCCCCGCGCTCGGCGATGCGGCCTTCCTGCAGCAGGAGTTTGAGGGCCTCGTTCAAGGCCGCAGCCTCCGGACCCGCTGGATCGAAGCGCGCATTCAATTCCGACACTGCGGCGGCAGGGTCATCGAGGGGCACGCCATGGGCGGCTTGGAGCAGGGGTTGAAAGGTCTCAAGCATGGGTCGTTTCGGCATGGGCTATCGGAATTCGGGTCAAATGATCCGAATGGGAATCTGATTCTGTTCCATCCGGCGCGGGAGGGCCAGATTTCCTTGGGGGTTCGAGCCAGAGGAGGTCGGCGAGCTTATCCTGCTCGGCATGTCCAGCCAGCCCAGCGGTGAACTCGAGGCCTTCGAGAACCCCAACCCCGAGCGCTCGTACCTGATCCGCTTCGAGTGCCCGGAATTCACCTGTCTCTGCCCGCGTACAGGGCAGCCAGACTTTGCGACCATCCGTGTGCGCTACGTGCCGGACAAGTTGTGCGTGGAGCTCAAGAGCCTCAAGCTCTACCTGGGTTCGTACCGCTCCCAGGGCGCCTTTCACGAGGCCGTCACGAATCAGATCCTCGATGACCTCGTGCGGTTGTTGAAGCCGCGGGAGATGTGCGTTGAAGGAGACTTCATGGTGCGCGGGGGAATTCACACCGTCGTGGAAGCCTCACACACGGCCTGATCGCCTAAAAGGAAAAGGCCATCCAGACCCAGGCCTTGAGCGTGTCGACACCAAAGGTGTCGGCCTTGTAGTCCGCCGTCCCCACTCCGGTGCGCAGGCCCGATGCGAGAGTGCGACCAACCGTAAGGTCGAGTTCTGTGCCGTATTTCTGGGACGAGCGGTAGGAGCGAAACTGGTGGTAGGTGGCTTCGAACTGGAATCCAGCCAATTCTCCCGACACGGAGTGGTAGAGGTCATCCAGGCCCAGGCCAGGTGTTGTCGCAAACATGTCCGCCAAGCCGTTGAAGGCATGAACACTGCCCAGGGGCGTCGTGAAGTTATTTCCCGCAGCCGTCGATCCCTGGAGAATCTCAGAGCCCGCCTTGTAGGTGAGCGGACCGAATTGTGAACCCAATGAGATGTGCCAGTAGCCCGCATCGACCCGATTCGGGTTGTCCCCACTGTCCCGTTGGTTGGCGAATTCAGCCTGGAAGTCCAGGCCCCGGTCGCCCACATCAATCTCGAGCTCCGCACGCGCACCAACGGTATGGGTGGCCGGAAACAGGGCATCCTCAAGGTCCACGTAATAGCTATAAGCCTCCGTACGGCCGAGGTCCCCGAGTGGGTACGTTGCGCGCAATAGCAGCGTGTCCGCCTCTGTAGACAGACCGGTCACTCCGTGAACTTCTTGGATGTAGGCACCCATGAAACGCAAGTCGCCGCCGAGTTCGCCAGAGAGGGTTGCGGCATCGTAGGTGCGGTCCGTTTGGCGCCAGGGCTCGGATCCCACAAGTCTCCCGTTGCCCAAGTCCAGATGTTGCCGACCCACCTGCACGGCGAAGCCATTGGCTAGCTCGTAGCGCGCCCAGGCTTGATTCAGTTCGCCGCCCTGGGGGTCAGCGATCACGGGTCTGGAAGTCTCACCGTTGAAGGTGTCGTTGTAGGTGTCCGCTCCAATCACCCCAACGCCTTCCATCTCAAGGGCAACGGAGAATCCCTCGTAGGGCAGGCTCATCCAGCCCACGGCCCCGCGCAGGGTCAAGGCCATGGCTCGGTCGTCCATGCCGCTGGCGTCCACGTTCTCCGCGCGCAGGCGCAGGTCCACCCAGTGATTGCCGGAGGCCATGGCCGCCCACAGGCTGGTCGGTTCGGATTCGAGGTCCAGCGGGTTCGGCACCGTCTCCGCATCCTGAGGGAACGGGGACGCGCAGGCGAGGAGTACGAGGGCAGAGGAGGCAATCATGATTGAAAAGAAAAGTGACGGACGTGCCCTCTACGAAGGGCTGGTGGAAAGGGCCGCGCTGAGGCGTGGTACCAGTTGGACGTAACGGTCGTTGATTCCAAAGTGTCCACCCTCGAATTCTTCATGAACGTGGGGGACTTCCAGTTTGCGCAGACGCTCAGCCAGGATACGCAGCCCGAATTGAAGGTGGAACTCGTCGGTCTTGCCGGCTTCCAGGTGCAGTAGGTCCAAGCTCCGCAATGCCTGCGCATGCTGCTCGCAAGCGATCACGGGGTCGAAGCTCAGCCAGCGCTCCCAAACGGCTGGCACACGTACGCCGCTGTGGGGATCGATTGGCAGGTCGAACCCGAGGGGCTGGGTTGAGTTGGGTGAATAGCAAGCCGACATGGCCAGAAGGTTGAGGGTGGCATGCCCATCGCCCTGTAGGTCGTGATTCTCTTCGAAGTTCGCGAGGAACAGCGCCGGATCACCGTCGAACGGGACCAGCCCGCGCAGTCCGGGTAAGAAATCCTGGGCGTAGCCGTACTCAAAGTGGCAGTCGCCCGAGATGGAGGCCACCGCGCCGAAGAGGTCCGAGTGCCGCATGCCCAAGTGCAGGGCCCCAAACCCCCCCGAGCTCTTTCCCACAATTCCCCGTCGGCCTGCCTGGGCCGGGAAGGTCTGATCGACCCAAGGGACGAGCTCGTCGATTACATGGTCTTCGTAGGCACCCACTGCGGGACTGTTCACGTACTGACTGCCTCCGTAGCGCGTGAAGCAGTTGGGCAAGACCAAGATCGCCGGTGGGATGTCGCCCGCGGCCATGGCGCAGTCCAGAGCCAGGATCACACCTGACTTCCAGGGATGGGTCTCCAGCAAGTTGTGCGGCCGGCCGGTGAAGCCGACCAGCATGTAGATGACGGGCAGGGACTGGTTCTCAGCTTGCGGTGGCAGGTAGACCGGAGTCTCGCGCAGCGTGGGGTCTCCCAGGGCATTGCCCGCCAGGGCCTTGCTCTCGAACGGGTGGACTTCCACTCGACCCTGAAAGGTGTCGGGATCGCGCAGCAGTCGGTCGGAGTTCATGGCGTTTCCTAGGCCTCGCAGTCTTCGCTTGCGGCCTGCCTGTAGGCGGGCACGATGCGCTCGGCCAGAATGCGCTTACGATCGTGGTAGCCGCAGAACGCGGATTTCATGGCGTTGACCGTGAGGCGTTCCAGGTCAACGAGCTGGCAGCCAAAGTGCTCTTGGGCGAGCAGCAGCTCGTCGGTCATGTCCACGCCACTCATCAGGCGGTTGTCCGTGTTGAGCGTGACTCGGAATCCTTCGCGCAACAGGATGGGGAATGGGTGCTGGGCAAGGGTGGGAGTGGCGCCGGTGTGCACATTGCTGGATAGGCAGACTTCAATGGGGATGCGGTGGTCCAGGACGTAGTTGGCTAGGCCGCCCATGTGCACCACTTCTCCAGCGTGCATGCCAATGTCTTCGATCAAGCGGGTGCCGTGTCCGATGCGGTGCGCTCCGCAGTACTGCAGCGCTTGCCAGATGGACTCCGGCCCGAAACTCTCACCCGCGTGGATTGTGATCGAACCGTTGCGCCGCTGGATGAGATGGAAGGCCTCGATGTGGTGCTTCGAAGGGTGCCCTTCCTCTTCCCCCGCCAGGTCAAAGCCCACCACGCCGCGATCGAACCAGGAGCTGGCGAGTTCAGCCATCTCGAGCGAGTGGGCTCGGGATTCGTTGCGCATGGCGCAGATGATCAACCCGTACTCGATTCCGTGTTCCTTGCGGGCTCGCTCGCAGCCGCGTTGCGCCGCGTCCATGACCGCATCCAGGCCCAAATTCTCAGTCTGGGCAAAGTGCGGCGCGAAGCGCAGTTCAGCATAGACCACGTTCTCGAATGCCAGATCCTCAAGTGCCTCGAATGCGATGCGTTCGAGGGCAGCCGGAGTCCGCATCACGGCTGTGGTGTGAGCGAACCCCTCGAGGTAAAGGGGCAGGCTGCCCCTGTTCGCTCCTCGCAGAAACCACTGGGCAAGCAGCTCGGGGTCCGACTCGGGCAGCCCCTCGTATCCCTGTTCCGCAGCGAGTTCGAGCAGGGTCTGAGGTCGCAATCCACCGTCCAGGTGTTCATGCAAGAGCACCTTGGGGAGGGAGTGCACAAGCTCGCGCGTCAGGGGCATGGGGATACTGTAGGCGGGCGAGCGAGGAGGATCTAATGCCCTGTCGATCTTGGTTGGGTTGGGCAAGTACGTGGCCAGCGAGCCCAAGTCGGCTGCAGCGATTGAGCCCGGTGTTCTGCGGGCGTATCCTGCCACGGCTATGTCCAGCCCCCTACGCGTTCGAATCGCCCCCAGTCCCACTGGTGCCATGCACCTCGGCCTGGCCCGGACCGCTCTGTTCAACTGGGCCTACGCCAGGGGCCGCGAGGGGCAATTCATCCTGCGCCTTGAAGACACGGACCGCGCCCGCTCAACAGAGGAATCCGAAGTGGCCATTCTGGAGGGTCTGCGCTGGTTGGGACTCGACTGGGACGAGGGGCCCGAAATCGGTGGCGAATTCGGTCCCTACCGGCAGAGCGAGCGGGTCGAGCGTCACGGGGAATTGGCCGCCAGCCTGCTCGAAACGGGGCATGCCTATCCCTGTTTCTGCACCACCGACCGGCTCACAGAACTGCGCGAACGTCAGCAGGCGGCCAAAGAGACCGCTCGTTACGACGGTCACTGCCGGGACATCCCGGCAGAGCAGGCGCAAACTCGAGCGGCCGCGGGAGAACCCTTCGCCGTGCGCTTCAAGGTTCCTGCCGGGCAGACCTCATTCAAGGACCTCGTGCGCAAGGACGTCGCCTTCGAGAACGGTGAGATCGATGATTGGATCATGGTCCGTCAAAGCGGGGGTCCGACTTACAACTTTGTCGTCGTGTGCGATGACGCGGACATGGAGATCACCCACGTCTTGCGCGGGGAAGAGCACCTGGTCAATACGCCCAAGCAGGTGTTGTTGTACCGCGCGCTGGGTGTGGACCCGCCCGTGTTCGCCCACCTGCCCCTATTGTTGGGTAAGGGCCGCAAGAAACTCTCCAAACGCGACGGCAGCGTATCCCTCAGTGATTACCGCGATCAGGGCTACCCGCGCGAGGCCATCTTGAACTTCCTTTGCATGCAGGGCTGGGCCCTCGACGGTGAGACGGACGTGTTTGACATGGCCACCTTCGTCGAGCATTTCGATCTCAAGGATGTGAGCCGCGGTGGCGCCATCTTTGATTTCGATAAGTTTCTCTGGCTAGCAGGGGAGTACCTGCACAAGGAAAGCGACGAGGAACTCGCCGAGCATTGCCTGCCTTTCGTTGTGGATTCTGGTCTCTTCAGCGAGGCCGACCTGCGTGGTCGATGGGATTGGTACCTGGGTCTGATTGCGATGGAAAAGGAACGCATCCGCATCTACAGCGAACTCCCTGCGCGTCTCGCCTACCTCGCAGCGCAGGATGACCAGGTCGACTACCTGCCCAAGGCCGAGAAGGGGGCTCGCAAGCACGCGGGCTGCACCGAGACCTTGACCGATTACGCCGGGTGGCTGGCCGAACAGCCTCCCGGTTCGCCCGCGGACATGGCCGCAGCGACGAAACTCTGGCTCGCAGGCCGCGAGCAGAAAATCCCCATGCTGTTCCAGCCTCTGCGCTGTGCCTTGACCGGCCTACCTGGGGGCCCTGACCTCTTCGAAGTCATGCAAGCCCTGGGCCTCGAGTCCTCCTTGAAGCGAATCCGTCAGGCCGTGGTGCGGCTCGCCTGACTCGGACCGAAAGCGTTCATGGACACTGGCTCCGATCCCAAGCAGGCTACGGATTCGGGCGTGCGCGTGCCGGCTCGGCGTCATGGCCGATTGCGCCGCAGCATCGCCTGGATCGCAGAGCACAGTTTCGTCGCCCTGGGAGGCCGGTGGAGGTACCGACGCCGGCATCTGGCCCAGGGGCGATTTGTGGAACGCATGGAGACCGTGCGCGTGCCGGGCCTGGCGCCCGAGCTGGAAGGCTTGACCCTGGCTCAACTCTCCGACTTGCACGCCGGCCCCTTTCTCGGCCCGGGCGATTTGCGTCCGGTCGTGGAGGCGGTCAATCGCCGTTGCCCCGACCTGGTGGTGCTGACGGGCGACATGATCGCCCATCATTGGAGTGAGTCCCTACGCGTCTTGGATGACCTGGCCGAGTTGAATCCAACCCTCGGGACCTTCGCCATTTTTGGGAACCACGACTACCGCGGCCGGCAAGAGGGGCGCATCGCGGACGCCTATGGCCAACGGGGGATTCGCTTCTTGCGCAACGAGTGCGAGCGAATCGAGGTCGGGTCCGGCGTCCTGGCGTTGGTCGGTGTCGAGGACCTTGAAGAGGCCAAAGAGGTGGACCTCGAACAGGCCCGTGCTCCGGTGCAGGCGGGCGATGTGGAGATCGTGCTCTGTCACAACCCGCGTGGGGCCTCGGCTATTGCGGGGGCAGGATGCACAGCCATTCTCTCGGGGCACACGCACGGGACCCAGGTGGACCTGCCACTTCTGCGCCGCCTGGGACCGCAACACCCGGGTCTGAGGCTTGAGTTGGGCCCCACGACCCTGATCGTCTCTCGCGGGCTGGGTGTGGTGGCTGTTCCCCTGCGTGTGGGCGTTCCGGCAGAGGTGGTGTATGTGCGCCTAGAGGGGAGCCCTGCTCTCTAGCCATGTACGGCAGCCTCGCACTGAGTGACGGAGTCCTGTACGTGGGGCGTCACGCGAAGACGGCCTGGGTCTCTAGTTACGACTTGGATGGCCGCCCACTGCAGACGTGTTTTTCGTTTCGGGATGAGGTCCGTGGGCATTCGAGTGCGTCGGGGTTGGCCGTGGATGATGACCACCGTCTCTGGGTGGCCGATCAACCGGCAGGTCGTGTGCGCGCATTCACTCTCTTCGGTGTAGAGGTGGCGGCCGTTGGGGATCCGCCCGAAGCCGGCGCCCGGGACGCGCGCGGTGTGCTGGCTTCCCCCTCCGATGTCCTCGTTCAGGGAAGCGACGACGAACTGACCCTGGTGGTCGCCTCGCGCGGCGTGCGGCGTCACGCCTTGCAGTTGTTCCGCGCCCGTGAGGGCAGGGTACGGTCCCTGCGCCCGCTCGGCGATCCGCGCGGGCACTTCCAAGACCTGGCCGGCCTGGCGCACGCGGGCGAATGGCTGTACGCAGCGGAAGAAGGCGCCAGCAGAATTCAGGTCTTCCGCTCAGGGGACTACCACTTCAGCCTGCCCGTGCTCGACGGGAAGGGTCAGGGAGCTGCTCCGGTGGCTGTGGACTTGGTAGACGAACAGACTCTGGTGGTGGCGGTCACCGAACCCAAGCATGCACTGTTGCTGCTCGACCGTCACGGTCGGCTGCGTAGGGTCTTGGCTGAGCAGGGCACACGCGTGGGGGAGGTCTCGGCTCTCGAAGATGTGGTGGTCGACTCCAGCGGCGCCCACGGGCGTGTGTACGTGCTTGACCAAGATGGAACCCGCGTACAGGTATTCAGTGCCGACGGGCAGTGCTACGGTTGTTTTCCCCGTCTGGCGGGGATGTGAGCCCTGAATATGGCGGCCCGAAACCACTCATTCCTCCTGATCCTCATCATGCTGATGGTGGGCACAGGCTTAGGAGTTGCGTTCCTGCGCGATGGGGGCTCGTCGCCTAGTCCACCCCTGCCCCAGGGTGGGGCGCACATGGGCGATCGAGGTCCATCGGGTAGCGATGTCGACCGTCCCGCGAGCCAGGCGCTGCCACTTGTCGCTGGCGAGAGCACGGGGGCTCGGCGCACTCAAGCGAATTCGTCCGGCCAAGGGGCTGCGCTCCGGGGGCGACTCGAGGAGCTGGGTTCGGGACTGCCCATCGTAGGCGGTCAAGTTCTGATCCAGTTCGGCGAGCTGACGCGTAGTGCCACCAGTTCCGAGCACGGCATCTTTGAGATTCTCGTGCCCGCCATTCAGGTCGGTACCCTGTCTGTCTCCCATCCCGAATACGTGGATTTGCACACGCCCAACCTGCCCCAACCCACTGAGGAGGAGTGGGTCATCCCCATGGAGCCGGCAGGATCCATCCGCGGCCGTCTAGTCGGACCCGGTGCAGGTGGGGAGGGCGAGGCTCAGGTGGAACTCTGGCGTTGGGCTTCTGGCCGCTTGGAAGACCTCCCTATGGGCGTGCAGGATGTGCTCGACAACGGCAGCTTTGAGTTCACCAACCTGCCCACCGGCAACTATGCCGTGGCGGCGATCAAGGCCGGTGCGCCGCCGATCTTGCGCAGCGGAGTTGAAGTGCAAAGAGGGCAGTCGACCGATGTGCTCGTCACGATTCCGCTGGGTTCTGCCTTCACGGCCCTGGTCGAGTTTCGAGGTCGCGGCGGGCCTGTCGTGGGGGCTGTCGTGGAGCTCGAGCCCTTGCTGGTCGGTCGCGACAACCCCTTGGAAGAACGGGTGACTCGTGAAGCGCTGACGGAAGCCAACGGCCGGGCACCCTTCACCGGTCTGAAATCCGGAACCCACCGGGTCAGGATTCGAACCCCCTGGGGGGATGAACTGACCGAACAGGTCGAGATTCAAACCCAGGTCCGCAAGCCAGAGCAGCGTTTCTTGTTCTTTCCTCCCGCCCGCTTGTCGGGTCGTGTGGTGGATCCCATGGGCCAAGGTGTGTCCGGTAGCGAAGTGCGCTGCATTCAGCGCTCGGAGTGGTCCATCCAATCAGGCGGGCGGGTCAGGTTTGGCGGTTGGGGTGGCGTGTCCTCGCGGCAGGGTGGCGAGGTGGCGACAACCATCACGGATGCCGGCGGCAACTTTGAGTTCGAGCGCGTGCCAACGCGCACCTCGTTCACCGTCGCCGCGACCTCGTCCCAGGCTGGGTCCGGTGGCGCAGAGGCGGTAGGGGGCTTTGGTATGTCGGGGCCCGTCCATCTCGAGTCGGGCGAGTCACGGGCCGGCCTGATCCTGCGCCTGGGAGAAGGGTTTGAGCTGCGCGGAACGGTGCGCGACTTGGAGGGCCTGCCCCTGGCCGGGGCCCAGGTCCAGGGTACGGTGACGTGGAAGCGCCAGGAACTCGAGGCACGGGTGACCAGCAGTGATGCGGATGGCGTCTTTGTGCTGCACGGTGTCCCTGCCGGCCGCTGTCGGCTGACCGCCGAGCTCGAGGGCTACACCCTCAATGACCTGGACAAGAAGGTCGAGGGCAACATGCAAGGCTTGGAGATTCAGGCCAAGCCCGCCCACACCCTGGAGGGTGTCGTGCTCGACCCCGCCGGCTGGGGAATCGGGGGTGCTCACGTGCGAGCCCGCGACGCGCGGCGTCGTTCCCGTCGAGCCACTGCTGACGAGTTCGGACGCTTCATCCTCGAGGACTTGGCGCCCGGACCCTGGGGAGTGAATGCCACGGCTTCGGGTTTTGGCGCGGGAAGTGGGGGCGCCCTAGCCGTGGAAGTGCCGGTGCCAACCGACATCGTGTTGCGTCTCGAGCCGGAGGTCGAACGAGCTCCGTGCGTTCTCACGGGGGAGATCGCAATGAAGGGCAATGGCACTCCAGTCCCTGGCCTGCGCTTCCACGGCTATCGCTACCGCACCATCAGCCTAGACGGCACGCGCTTCGAATTGACGGGACCCCCGGCCAACAAGTTGACCCTTACGGCGACCTCGCCCAAGGCGGAATCCGTGACCTTCCCCATGGTGCACCTGGCCGCCGGGGATCGCGTGGACTTGGGGCGCGTCGAGACACGGCACACGATCGCCGTAACCGTACATGTAACGGATGGGGCTGGACGTGCCTTGCCAGACGCGGACGTGATCTTGCAGAGGATCCCGGGTGAGGATCGAGGCGAACTACTCGTGATTCCCAAGAGCGTGCGGCTCCAGCCCGGTGAACGCAAAGGCGAGTTCCGCTTCGACCAGGTAGGCATGTACAAGTGGCAACTCGTCGTGCGTCACAAGGCCTGGCAAGCCAAGTCCCTCCAGGTCAAGGTTTCCAACAGCTCGAAGACTTTTAATGTGCAGTTGACGAAGGATCGCCGCCGGGGTGGTGGGGATCAGTGAATTCTAATTCTAGGCCGGTTGCCGCGATCGACTTGGGGACTAACACGGCCCTGTTGCTGGTGGCGCGCAGGACGGACCGGGGAGGGCTGGAAGTGCTTGCCGAGCGCTGTGTGAGTACTCGACTCGGACAGCGCGATTCAGCGGCCGGAAGCGATGATCCGCCGCTGCTCTCGCCGGCCGCAGTGCAGCGCACTCTTACCGCCCTGACCGAGTTCAAGCAGACGGCAGAGACCCTGGCCGTGAACCCCGCGGACACGCGTGTCACCGCAACCGCGGTGTTGAGAAGGGTCCATGATGCGGCGTATTTTGTGGGCCTTTGTGCACAGGAGTTGGGGCTACAGGTCGAGATTCTCTCGGGCACGGAGGAGTCGCGCCTCGGCAGGCACGCCCTAGGGCTAATGGGACCGGAAGACTGGATCAGCGTCGATGTGGGAGGCGGTTCGACAGAGGTGTCCATTGGTCAGCAGGGGAAGGCAATGTCGATTCCCTTGGGCGCTCTGCTCTTGAGTGAGCAATTTTTCGAGGTGGACTCGCTGGCCCCGCAGGAGACTGGCGGCGCGGCAGCCTTGTGGGAGCATGCGGAGCGAGGGTTCCGCCAGCTTGACGCAGGGCTCGGCGATTGCCGACCGGTTGTTCTGCTCGGTGGCAGCGCGGCCAATCTGGCGTGCCTCGAAAAGAAGCTAGCGCGCTTCGAACCCGCCCAGGTGCAGGGCACCCGCGTCCGCAGCGCGGCAGTGCGAGCTTGGGCCGGGCGTCTCCTGGAGTTGACTATCGAGCAGCGTTTGCACTTGCCCATTGAGAATGACCGCGCACAGATCCTGCCCGCCGGCCTCGTCTGCCTGGCACTCGCCCTCGAGCGTATCGGCGCGAGACACGCGTTGATCAGTTCCTTCGGATTGCGCCACGGCGTCGCGCTGGAGTTGCTTCGGCGCGGATCCCCGCCCGAGTGAATCAGCAGTGAACGAAAGAGGGCCGGCAGAGGGGGAAACCTCTACCGGCCCGAGGGAGAGAGGAGTCTCGGCAAGCTTCCCTGACTCAAGGCCGCTCGCAAGACCAAGCGTCTCCTGCCGAAACTCACTGTCACGGACGACCGAAGTCATCCATACAGAGAATAAGCTAGTTCCTGGGGGATGCACCCGCATTCCAAAAAAAAACGGCCGGACCCGGGGCGCCCCCATGCCAGGTCCCCTGGGTACATTTCCACGGTAGAATTGGGTCACATGCCCTCCAACATGCAAGATGACCGTGCACTTCCGCCTGTCGTCGTGGCGCTCGGTGTCCAGGGCACGTTGCAGCCGTGCTCGGATGACACCGAATGGCTCGAGACGCGCCATAGTGGCATTCACTGGAAGCCGCTGATACCGGGTACCCCCAGCACGGGCGGGATGGGCGTCTTGATTCGAATGGAGCCGGGTTGCGGCTATCCTGCCCACCGTCATCTGGACTTCGAGGACGTTCTCATCTTGGCTGGGGGTTATCGGGATGAGTTCGGGCAGTTCCTCCAAGGCACCTACTTGCGCTACCCACCCCAGTCGGCCCACACGCCCGTGGCCTTGGGAGATTGCGAGTCGCCATCAGGCCCAGGCAACCCGGCTTGTCTGCTGTTTGCGGTAGCGCGTGGGGGCATCGAGGTCGTGAACACGGCACCCGAGCACGGGGACTGAGTCGCAAGCCTCGCCGGGTCTGCTTGACCCTGGGCGGGGGCAGGGGCTAGAGTTCGCCCCGCAAATCGGCGGTGTAGCTCAGTTGGTTAGAGCACAGGCTTCATAAGCCTGGAGTCACTGGTTCAAGTCCAGTCACCGCTACCATCCCCGTCTCCACCGGGAGGCACAGTGGACTGCCGGCCCAGCGAGTTTCCCCGCCGGGCGGCGCGGCGCGACCCTCTAGTGGATGAAGAGCATCTCGCGGTACTTGGGCAGCGGCCAGAGGCTATCGCCGACCAAACGCTCCAGGAGATCACAGCGATCGCGGACCGCGTCCATGGCGGGTACAACTCGATCGTGGTAGGCGTGGGCCTTTTCGATCTCGCCCAATTCGCTCTCTTCAAGCTCTTCTTGAATCGCCAGCAGGTTGTCGATGGCGCGTTTCATGTCTGCAATCTGCGAGCTGGTCAAGGTCAACACTTCGCGTTGAGGCTTGAGCTCCAAAGGATCGATCAGGGTTCCCAGTGCACTCTCTGTCGCAGCAACCGAATCGGCCAGGGTCCGTTGGTACGTCATGGCTGCGGGCAGGATCATGGTCATGGCGATGTCGCGCGTGGCGATCGCTTCCACATTGACCTTGTTGGTGTAGGTCTCCATCTGCACGCTGAGCCGCGAAAGGGCCTCGCCCCGGGAGAACACGCCATAGCGTTCGTACAAGGAGAGGTTGGCCTCGCTGGTCCAGTCAGACAGGGCCTCGGGAGTTCCCGGACGATTGTGCAAGCCGCGCCGCGCGGCCTCTTCACGCCATTCGTCGGAGTAGTTGTCCCCAGAGAACAGGATCCGTTGATGCGCGGCGAGCACCTCCCGCACGACAGCCTGGATGTTCTCCGTTGAGGGGCCACCTTTGGCCTCGATCTGGTCCGCCAAGTAATCCATGGACTCGGCCACGATCAGATTGATGAAGGCAGCGGGGTAGGCCACCGATTGGCTCGAGGCCACGGCACGGAACTCGAACTTGTTGCCCGTGAATGCAAAAGGCGAAGTCCGGTTGCGATCCGAAATGTCGCGCGGCAGTTCCGGCAGGGCAGTGACACCCAGGCGGATCGTCTCCGCCTGTGCCCCATTGTTGGGATGGCGACCTTCGATGATCGAGTGCACGATCTCCTCGAGCTGCTGTCCCACAAAGATGGAGATGATGGCCGGCGGCGCTTCGTTGGCACCCAGACGGTGATCGTTGCCCGCCGAGGCGATGGAAGCGCGCAGCATGTCCTGGTGCAGATCCACACCGCGCACAATCGCGGTCAAGGTCAGGATGAAGCGCAGGTTCTCATGGGGAGTGCTGCCCGGGTTGAGCAGGTTCTTGCCCATGTTGTCGCCCAGCGACCAGTTCAGGTGCTTGCCACTACCGTTCAGGCGAGCAAAGGGCTTCTCGTGCAAGAGGGCCGTCAGCCCGTGGCGTTCCGCAACCTCCTTGATGACGTCCATGGTCAGCATGTTCTGGTCTGTGGAGACCGAGACGCTGGAATACACGGGCGCCAATTCGAACTGCGAGGGGGCCACTTCGTTGTGGCGGGTCTTGGCTGGCACACCCAGCATCCACAGCTCGTTCTCCATGTCGTGCATGTAGCGCAGGACACGTTGACTGATGTTGCCGAAGTAGTGGTCGTCAAACTCCTGGCCCTTGAACGGCCGGGCGCCAAACAGGGTGCGCCCACAGGCCACCAGGTCAGGGCGCATGCGGTAGAACTGGCGGTCGATCAGGAAGTACTCCTGCTCCGTGCCCGCGCTGGGCATCACACGCGTTACGTGGTTCTCGCCGATCAGGTTCAGCAGGCGCACGGCCGAGGTGGAGAGCGCTTCGCAGGAACGCAGCAGCGGCGTCTTCTTGTCGAGGGCCTCGCCGGTCCACGAGCAGAAGGCGGTGGGAATCGTCAGCGTCGCGCCACCCGCAAACTTGCGCAGGAAAGCGGGTGAGGTGGGATCCCAGGCCGTGTAGCCGCGGGCCTCGAAGGTGGCCCGCAGTCCTCCGGTGGGGAAGGAACTGGCATCGGGCTCGCCCTGGGAGAGTTCCCTGCCGGAGAATTCGAAGATCGCCCCTCCGTCGTCGGTCGGGTTGAGGAACGAGTCGTGCTTCTCCGCCGTAGAGCCCGTCATGGGCTGGAACCAGTGGGTGTAGTGCGTCGCTCCGTGCTCCACAGCCCAGTCCTTCATGGCCGCAGCGACGGAATCGGCTACCTCGGGGTCGAGGGGTGCGCCCGTTTCAATCGTCTTGCGCAGGGCCGAGTAGACCGGCTTGGGCAGACGTTGCCGTTGAACCTGATCGTTGAATACGTACTTCCCGAAACACTCCGGGAGCTGGCTGTCGTTTTCTTGTCCGTCGATTTCCAAGTCCCACAGGAGCTCGGACGAGATGGTGCGGATCGCATCTTGCCGGGTGGTTGCCATCATGGTTGGAGCAGATTCCCCTGAAGTTCAGGGTCGGTTTTGAAAAGGCAGGGCCAGAGGTCTCGGCCGGGGAAATGGGGGGTCCCAGCCTGCCCTCTGGGCTCAATGTAGCGGGGCCCGCTGGGCAACTGAAGTCTGGCCCCGACAATCCTCTGTCCAGGCGAGATCGCCGCGATCGATTCTCAGGTCCTAGACTGGCCGAGCCAGCTCGAGCACGGTGACCACGATGACCTCTTCAAGAAGCAAGTCCCCGGCCTTCAGCAGCGGCCCACCTACGCCGACACAGGTGCGCGCGCTACGCCGCCGGGATCCGGTGTTGGCCAGGGCCATGTCCAAGGTGCCCCCATTCCCGGCCTTTCCGGTGGCGGCGGACACCGGTTCCCACTTTCACTCCCTGGCCAAGGCCATCGTGCACCAGCAGCTGGCGGTCAAGGCGGCCAGCACCATCCACGGCCGCGTGCGTGCCCTGAGCCCCGGTCCCCGATTCCCGACCCCGCCCCAGATCCTAGCCCTGCCCGAAGTGCAATTGCGGGCTGCGGGTTTGTCGCGCGCCAAGACCGCGGCCATCAAGGACCTGGCCGAGAAGACCCTGGACGGCAGCTTGGGTTTGCGGTCCATCGGACGTCGTCCCGATCAAGAGGTCGTCGAGATCCTGACCCAGGTGCGCGGGATCGGCGTCTGGTCCGCGCAGATGTTCCTGCTCTTTCGACTCGGACGCCAGGACGTGATGGCGGGCGGGGACCTGGGCTTGCAGGAAGGCCTGCGCATCCTCGACGGCTTGAAGGAGAGGCCGACGCCCAAGCAACTGGAAGAGCGGGCAGAAGTCTGGGCGCCCCTGCGTTCCATGGCCAGCTGGGTCCTCTGGCGCCTGACTTCGCCCTAGGCGTTCTGCTTCAAGTCCTCGATCAGGTTCGCCGTGGCGGCAGCCATGTCGAGCCGCTCTTCGTAACCGAGATCGCGCTCGACGGGGCCCATGTCATAGGAGTGCGAGCGCGCCAGTTGCAGGGCCACAAACCTCGTCATGGGGGGTTCGCCCTTGAGCGGCAGCAGGGTCCAAGCCGCTTCGCAAGCGAGTCCCAGGGCGCGCGCTATTCCCAAGGGCAGCCTGCGCTGCACGGCCGGGTACCCGAGGGCTTGCAACAGGCCGTCGATCCAATCCCAAAGCAGCACGGGCTCGCGGTTGCCAACGAAGTAGGCCTGGCCCGCGCAAGCGGCGTTCGGTTCCAGTGCGCGCAACGCACACACGTGGGCCCAGGCGGCGTTGTCAACATGGGTCAGGCTGACTTCGTTGCGTCCGTCACCGACGCGGATCAGTCGCCCTTGAGCGGCCCGCTCCAGCAGGCGGGGGATGATGTGCGGATCGCGCGGGCCGAAGATCAAGTGGGGCCGCAGGGCAACAGTGGACAACTGCGCGGAGTTGGCTGCCAGGACGCTTTGCTCGGCCAGAGCCTTGCTCTCCGGATAGGGGGACAGGAAGCGCGTCGCTCGGGGTAAGTCATTCGTCGCCCGCAGGTGGTCGCGACCGTCGAAGCACACACTCGGCGAAGATGTATACACCAGCCGTCCGATGCCGTGCTGAGCGCAAGCCGCCAAGAGGGTTTCGGTCCCCCGCAGATTGGCCGCCATGAAGTCCTCCCGCTTGCCCCAGAAACCCGCCTTGGCTGCCACGTGGATGACCGCGTCCGCTCCCGCCAAGGCCGTCGCCAAGGCTGCCTCGTTCGTGAGGTCCGCACGTCGGCATTCGACCCCCAGAGCCTCCAGTTCGGGGTAGTGCCCGCGCGAGATCGAGACCACCTCGCTGCCCTCCTCCCGCAGCATCTCCACGATGCGTTGGCCGAGAAATCCACCGCCCCCCGTGACCGCGACCTTCACAGCAATTGCTCGCTCGCCCACGCTTGTAGTTGCTCCCGTTCGATCTTGGCGTTGTGCCGGGGATCCACGGGAAAGTCGGGGTGGAACAGGAACGACTCCACGCTGGCTGTCGGCTGGTGCTTGCGGCCGATTTCCTTGAGCTGGTTCTTGAAGCCCAAGGTCATGGCCTTGCCCTTGGGCATGGCACCGGCTGTGGGTTGGACGCAGAGAACCGCTTGCTGCTCACCCTCACGCCCGATGCCCACAAGAGCGGTGCGCACAACACGCGGGTGAGTGTTGTAGATGTTCTCTACGGGCACCGTCGGACGCACGCCCTCGCTGGTGTGCAAACGATGGCCCTTACGACCGCAGAACCACAGGCGCGAGTCGGAGTCCAGGTAACCCAGGTCGCCCAATCGATGCCAGTGCTCGCCCTGCTCGCCCGGGATCTTGGCCAGGGCGTCGTACTCGGGTTGACCCACATAGTGAGCCGTGACGACCGGGCCGCGCACGACAATCTCACCCAGCTCACCCGGGGCGACTTCCAATTCTGGACTCCAGGCTTCAATGGGGCCGTCCTCAATGGCGATCAGGCGCAGGTCGATTCCAGGGGCCACCCGGCCCACGCACGTGCCTCGTCCAGATTGAATCGGACCTTCCAAGTAGGGCACCACCGTGCGCCCTGCAATCGAAGCCACCGGCAGGCACTCGGTCGCGCCGTAGGGCGTGTGCACGTCGCCTTCCAGGGGCAGGATGGCGTGCAGGGCGCGGATCAGGTCGGGACCCACTGGCGCGCCCGCAACAAGAATGCGGGTGATGGGTCCCAAGCGTTGACCTTGTTCCATGCACCAGGGGGCCACGCGTTTCCAAATGGCGGGCGACCCAAAGGCACTCGTCGTCTGATAGGCCTGCGCGGCGCGCACGATCTTGGCCGGATCGCACTCCGCGGGCCGGGAGACGTCCATCTCTGGGAAGACACTCGTGCTGCCGAAGGCGACATCAAACAGGGCGAAGAGCGGGAAGCAGGCCAGGTCCACATCCCCCGCTTCAAAGCCGTAGAGCGCTTTCAGTGCCAGCACCTGGGCGTGGAACATGCCATGGGTGTAGAGCACACCCTTGGGTGGTCCTGTACTGCCCGAGGTGAACAGGATGGCGGCTTCGTCGCTTGCCGCCGTGTCGGCGGGCAGACCCAAGTCGTCACCCTGGAGCTTCGCCCCGTTGGACTCAACTGCGGCCAGGGCTCGGCCCCCAAGCAGCAAGCTGCGGCCCACGGACACGGTGACCTCGACGCTCTCAAAAGCGGCCGGGAACAAGCGTCGCGCGGCCAAGGCCTTAGCCACGCCGATGAGCCCCCGCGGTTGGATACGTTGTACACACTCGAGCAGGCGCTTCCTGCCCATGCCCGGGTCCGCCAACACGGGCACGGCGCCCAACTTGAACAGGGCAAAGGTCAGGGCGACGAATTCAATGCTCGCGGGAACGAACACGCACACCCGGTCGCCGAACTCGATACCGGCTTCGCGCAGTCCGGCGGCCATGTGGTTGGCGCGTTGTTCCAACTGAGCGAAGGTGATGCGCTTGTTGCCCTTGGCTTCGATCACCGCTTCGCGCTCCGGCCAGGCGTTGGCGCTGGCGGCGAGGAAGGTAGCGGTGTTAGTGCGCTTGGGCAGGGGCCCCAGAGCTGTGAAGGGATCCGGTCGCGTCACACCACGCCCTCCTGCTGCAGGAACGCCCGCAGCGTTGCTTCAATCTCCTGCGGCGCATCCTCAAACAGGTAATGCCCCGCGCTCACGATCGGGTGGGAGGTGGCACCGGGCAGGCGTCGCTCCCACTCTGCGCGGAAGGCGGGCGTGAAACACCAGTCCTTCTCACCCCAGAGGATCAACGCGGGGCGATCTTGGAAGGTCGGCAGTCCAGCAGAGATCGCGGCCAGGGTCTCCCAACTCGGATGCCCTTCATCCATGGGGATGTCATCCACGAAACGCCAGGTGGCGCGGGCGCTGCGCGGTAGGGCGTAGGGCGTCACGAAGGCGCGACGGGTCGCGCGTGGCATGCTCTGTTCGACGGCCATGAACGTGGCGGCCCGCGCGAATCCGTTGAAGCCTTGCACGGCCAGGCGGCCGATCACGGGCAGGCGACACAGACCGATGCGAGTGGGCATCAAGTCCGACGGAAAAGCCGCCGTGTTCGTGATCACCAGGCGCGCGATACGGTGGGGGACCTGCAGCGCCGCTCCTATCCCAATCGCTCCGCCCCAATCGTGCACGAGCAGGGTGATGTTCGAGAGGTCCAGGTGCTCGATCAGACGCACCAGATTCTGTATGTGATCCGCCAGCCGGTAGGGCCAATCGTCCGGCTGATCCGATAGCCCGCAGCCCACGTGGTCCGCAGCCACCACCCGCATCTCGCCCGCGAAACTCTGCACCTGTCGCCGAAACAGAAACGACCAGGACGGATTGCCATGAACGCAGAGCAGAGGCGCCGCGTTCTGAGGCCCCTCATCCAGAAAGTGCATACGCCCGCCATCCACTTCGAGGAAGTGCGACTCAAACGGATACTGGTCGCGGAAGGGCGCGAGCAGGTCCCGGACTTGGGCGGTGGGGGAATTCACGAGGGCAGCGACTCGGCTGCCCGACAGGATACGTCCAAATCAGGCGGAAGGATCCACCGCAGCTCGTCTTCCCCGCCGTGCACGTACAGCGCCAGGACGTGCTCGTGCCAACGGAACTGCAAGACTGGTGCCGGCTCCCCATCCAGGGTCAGGGGCAGGACCTGGCCTGCGAGCTCTGGCACGTGGACAAGATGTTCAGGCGGCACCCCATCCAGCCTGCAATGGGAGAGCCGCGTCAGTCCAACCCCCGCCGCCTTGAGCACCGCTTCCTTCCCGGTCCAGAGCCGCGTGAACCCGAGCGCATCCACGCGCCCCAACAGCGCCTGCTCGCGTGCGTTCAGTACCGCCTCACGCAACGCCGCCCGCCGCATTTGGATCCGTTCCAAATCCACCCCGATCGGCGCCCGCGCCAAGGCGCCCATCACCCACGTGTCGTCATGGGACACGGACCAATGCCACCCGTTCCAGGGCTGGGGCACGTCGTCCTGTTTTTCGAACTCCATATCCGCACACCCAGCGGCCTCCGCTGCCGCGGCCAATGCCAGCCGGGCCCCTGCTGACTGCGCTGCAACCCTCTGCCGCGCGGGCCGTTCGGTTGCCTGGTCAGGCGTGGGCAACAAGGCGATGAACACAGGCGCGAGTTTATCCAACCATGGCCCTCGCGCACGCCTATCATGACAACCCGCATGGATGTTACGACGAGGCTGCGAGCGGAGTGGTCGGTTTGGTTCGAACTACGCTACGCGGTGACGGCCTTTGTGGTCGGGATTCCCTTTATCCTCCTGATTAGCCTTGTCGACTATGGGCTGAAGGGGCTGTTTCGCGTTCCGCCGTGGTTCATTCCGCCCTTGGGGGCTAGTTCGATCTTGGTGGCCTACATCCTCCGTAGTCAGCTGCGGCGCGGAACCAGGCCCGTGCTTCCAGTGGCCTGTCTCGGCTACCTACTTGGCCTCACTCTCTTCTGGCCGGTTGTCTTTGTGGGCGGCGTCTTGTTCAACGGATTCGCAGCAGATATCGCAGGAGCCGCGCTCTCATTCCTCGGCATCCTCTTGGCTACGCTGGTGGTAGGGCTGGCCCTATCCCCTTTCGGCGTACTCTATTCCTGCCTGGTCGTTGTGATCCTCCGCGGCGTCTCTGGCAATCGGGGGGCTCCAGCCCCCCACGACGGATGAGTGGCACTGCAGCGCACCCCGGCAACAAACCAGAATCGAGGCCTAGCGGACCGTCGATGCCGTCCTCACGAATGGACTGAGATCCGCCCATGCTAAGATCAGGCGTGCGATGAAGTCGTCAGCCGCTACACAGCCTCCATGGTCCCGCAGGCACACATTGCGCTACGGTTGGGCGGCGTTTTACATGGGCCTGCCGCTCGCCATGCTCGTTGTGTTCGTCCTTTCACTGTTCGGGTCTCCGTTTTCAAAACCCGTGCTGAAGATGCTTCTCCTCGTGCTGTGGTTGTCTCTCGGTATGGGCGTAACCTCTGCTATTGGCGGTTGCATTTTTAGACGAGCGATCGTTAAGGGGAAGAGGCATGTGTCCGGGATCGCCTTCTTGTGCTACGCCTCGGGAGCGGCCCTCTATCTCCCGGTCGTTGGAGGGATGGCCTTCTGCATCGGCATCCTCATGGGCAACGACGGAGTCGGGCCGGAGAAACTGTGGTCCATACTGAAGCAGGTCTTCGACGTCGCGTTGATGGGGATGGTCGGGGCTACCGTCGTGAGCCCTGTCGGCTATCCCTGGGCTTGCCTGATGGTCTCCCTGCTGAGGGAGAAGTTTGGTCCGGCTCCGTGGGACACAGGGGAAGACCTCACCATCTACATGGTGTCCACTGAGGCACAGTGATCGTCGTGTTCGGTCGGCGGATACGCCGCCTCAACCGGACGGATGATGTGGCCCGTGGGTCTGCGGTAGTTCCGAGTTTCACCCAACTGGGGGCGCGAGTGTGCGACCAGCGAGCCTGCCGGGCAGCTAGGTGGTCGGCGAGGCCGGTGTCGGGGTGCCGGGCCCATATGGACCAATTCAGCCCGGGGCGCCGTGCGAGCGTGTATCATGACCGCACGCATGGAAGTTGAAGCAACAATGCAGCCCCGGTCGGCGTTTCAGTTTGACCTGCGCTACACAGTGACGGCGGGTCTGGCGTGGATCCCATTCGCCCTTGTGGCCCATCGTCTCATCTACCTGGCGGCCGGGGCACAGTCGTGGCAGCTGTCACCGCTCACCGTCCTCTCGATCGGACTCGAATCTGTGTTGATTGCCCAGCTTCTCAGGCCGCTGATCGCCGGGGAATCCCCTCGAGTGTTGCTGGCAGGGGTGACCTACTTTGTCCTCGCCGCGGCCTTGCTTGCCCCCGTCCTGTTCGCCGTGCAATCGGGCTACGCCAATGTTTTCTCAGGAGGGCCGCAGCCTTGGGGAGAGCTGGGATCCACCCTAGTTCACGCCCTCGTCGTTGGCACAAAGACCGCGCTGCTGATGGGATTACTCGTGAGCCCACTCGGCGTGCCCTATGCGTGCCTCGTCGTCTGGCTCCTGCGGCGTGCCGCGCAACGAGCCTAGAGCCGTATCGACCGGGTCAGTCAGGCATGACCACATACGCCCAGTCCTTGAAGCGGCTCACTCGGAGGCCGAAGCCCGATTCTGGATAGTGGCCGTTTGGCCTGAACATAAGTTTGTCGATGCTGCGCCCGCTGAGGAAATCCTCGGCGCCCTTGACGAGCAGCTCCCAACGGGGGGATAGCAGCCTCCTACCACTGGGCGAGCCCAGCACGGTCCAGATGTCGGTCAATGACATTCCCCTCCAGATCACAGAATTCATCAAGTCCGGAGCCATAGCGATTCTCCCCTGTCCGCTCTGCCAGGCTTCGCGTTCAAACTGCTTCAGGGCGTGTTCCTGTGGGAGCCGGTCAACGATGATGTCGGACACACGCTCCTCGGCTCCCAGGATAAGGACGAGAATCGCGTGGCCGGGATCCCCATCAGGGTAAGTCTCAGGGCTCCCGGATCGGCGGTGGTCTGACGGCCCGAGGTCGTACCACACCAGCTCGTGCTTCCTCTTGTCTATTGGGAATCTCTCGTAGTCATAGCGCGCGTAGCCCATCATTCGGGTTTGGGGAAGCTCGTCTATGTACTTCGGAACCAAGTCGGTCAACGCAGAAGGAGGGCTTCCGTTATCCAAATCGAAGGTCTCGATCGCGGAAATCAGAGGACTGGCGCGATCCCCGAGCCTCTCAATCATGGTTTCGCGCACAGCCCCTGTGACCCGATGAATCGCTCCTACGACAATAATCAAGACGGGCAACCCCGCAGCGGCGGCCGAGTAAAGCCAGTATCGGCGTTGGAGGCCCGTTCCAATGAGCGCCCGAAACAGGGCGAACGGAATCACCAGAACACTCGCCAAGAGCATGCATGCAAATCCGAGGGCTGCGAGCATGCCCAGCCAAGAGAAACTGATGGAGTGTGATCCTTGGGGGCCAGGCGCGAACGGGAGCACACGGCAAACCACGAGCATCGTGCACAGCACGCCCAGACTGGCCATCCAAGACAGAAAGAAGGACCGGGCCTTGGCGTGGGCCGGGAGGGGAGAGCTGGCAAAACCCCGTGGATCGCCCTCTCGAGGCTCATCACACCGCGTGCACCGAGCGTCACCCGGTGCGTAGGTGAGACCGCAGGCGGGGCAGTCGAGGGCCACTTTCACCTAGCTGATGATACCCATGACCGCCGTCCCTATGCGCTTGATAAGCTGACAGTCGAGATGGATGCCCAGGCAGCACTGCGAACCCGAAGGTCAGTCCGGTTTGAGGTGCGCTACTCGGCGATAGCGTTCATGGGCGGTGTGCCTCTCTTTGTGCTGGCGCTTTGCATGCCCATCACGAGCGGGGTGGTCAGTCCACCGGGTTGGCTCTTTCCGGTCAGGTCTTGGCTGGTTCCTGGGCTGGCCTTCGCGGCCACCTCCTTGGTTGCCGCGTATCTCATGCGCAAGCAGATCTCTGATCCCAAGTTTCCCTTTCTTGGTGCGGCTGCTTTGACTTACGTGGTGGGGACCGCGCTTCTCGTTCCGCTGTGGGGGGGGTGGATATGACTGCTCCATCGCCCTCGGGGGACACGTGCCCATCAATTGGCAAGAGGGACCCCTGGAGCTCTTGGGCGGAATCCTGATTGCCGCGTTCCTTGGGACCCTGCTCGGCCTGGCGCTGAGCCCCGTCGGTCTCCCACCTACAGCTCTGGTCGTCTGGCTGCTGCGTAGCGAGTGCGTGGCAAGGGCAACCCAAGCACAACCACGCAATTTGGCCACCGAACGAGGTACGAAATGATCGACTGGACACAATCCTTCATGCTCCTCCTGGGCGCAAGCCTTGGAGCGTTCATTGGTTTTCGAATCAACTGTTGGCGCTTCCGAACGGGCGCCCCGGGTGCGGCTCGGTTTGCGAAGGACGCCGCAGAACCCAGTCGTGCGGCGGGCGTGATCGCCCTGGCTGCTTTTGCGGGTTGCGCCATCGCGTTTGATGCGGGGTCGCTTCTAGGTCGACCCAAACCCGAGACGATGGTCCTCAAGTACATTTTCGCCCTGGTCATGGGCACAGCGCACTACCTGTTCCTGAAACGCGTCGCCAGGATCGAAGGGGAGGGGAGCTAGTGGAATCGGGCACCGAGGGTGCGCTTGACGAGCAACAGCCAGCACCTGTTCGCAGCCGCCTGGCCTTTGCGGGCGAACTGCGTCACGCCGGGACGGCGTTTGCTGGGGGACGCCTCTTTTTCCTGCCGATCTTCCACCGTTGAGTAAGGTCTACGGGTGAACCCTGTTCCCCTCGTTCTACTCTCCTGCGCACTAGCCGTTCAGGACCCTCCCGTGGATGGAGAGGAGGGTGTGACCAACCACTGGGCCTACACCCCACCCAAACGTCACGCCCAGCCCGATGTATCCCATGGCGACTGGCCCCGGGACTCGCTCGACGAGTTCGTGCTGGAACGTCTTGAGCAGCAGGCCCTGAACCCTGCATCCCAGGCACCGCGCTGGCAGTGGCTGAGGCGTGTGTCGTTGGACCTGACCGGGTTGCCTCCGACCCCCGACGAGGTGGACGCCTTCTCGGCGGATGTCGCAGACGGGGCACACGAACGGGTCGTCGATCGCCTCCTGGCCTCGCCCCGCTACGGCGAACACATGGCCAGCGGCTGGCTCGACCTGGCGCGCTACGCGGACACCTACGGATACCAGAGCGACGTGTACCGGGAAGTCTGGCCTTGGCGGGATTGGGTCATCGAGGCCTTCAATCAGAACCTGCCCTACGACGAGTTCCTGACCTGGCAGTTGGCCGGAGACTTGCTACCCGACGCGACCCGCGAGCAACGGCTGGCGACGGCGTTCAATCGGTTGCATCGACAGACCAACGAGGGGGGCTCCACGGAAGAGGAGTACCGACAGGAATACGTGGCCGATCGGGTCAACACCTTTGGTACTGCGTTCCTGGGCATGACGTTTGAGTGCGCCCGTTGCCACGACCACAAGTTCGATCCCATCAGGCAGTCGGAGTACTACTCGCTGGCGTCCTTCTTCTCGTCCATCGATGAAAGTGGGCTGTACTCTCACTTCACTTCAGCGGTGCCCACGCCCGCGCTGGAACTACCGACAGACGACCAGCGACGGGACCTGGCCCTGGCCCAAGAGCGGGTGCGCGCCCTCGAGAAGAAGCCTCTCTCATCTCGCCCCGCGTTCGATCTGCGAGTCCCCCGGCCCGGTCCCCTTGGCATTTGGTCCATGGACGAGCAGGAGGGTCAGGTCCTTGCGAACCAGTTGGAGGGCGCACCAGCGGGATCTCTGGGCGGGGGAAATCGACGCGTACCTAGCTACAAGGGTAGGGGCTTGGAGCTCACCGGTGACGATCCCGTTACCTTCCCGGACGTTGGACACTTCCGGCGCTGGGATGCCTTCACGCTCTCCCTTTGGGTGCGCTTGCCGAAGCACTACGAGCGCGCGGTGATCCTGCACCGCTCCAAGGCCTGGCATGATTCGGGTAGTCGCGGCTACCAGTGGCTGGTGGAAGACGGGCGATTCTCTGCCTCGCTGATTCACTTCTGGCCGGGGGACGCTTTGCGTGTTTGCACAGCGGAGACCTTGCCCGTGGGGAAGTGGGTGCACTTGGCCATGACCTACGATGGCTCCTCGCGAGCGGCTGGCATGCACCTCTACGTCAACGGTCGGTCCGTGGCGGTTGACGTGATTCGTGATCAGCTGACCCGCTCGATCGTGGGCAGCAGTGAGAAGGACCTGACTCTTGGCGAACGGTTTCGCGATCGGGGGCTGGCTGGCGGTCAGGTGGACGAACTCGTGGTCTTCGATCGAGTGCTCGGCGCACAGGAAGTGGCGGGACTGTTCCGCGAGGTCTTCCCTGTGGATGCCATTCAGCGCACCGAGGAAGACTGGGACAGCCTTCCCAGCGACATCCAGCGGCGCGCAGATTTGCGCCTGGCGCGCAAGGAACGCGACGAGCTGCGCGACCGCGTGCGTCAGATTATGACGATGGAGGAGACGAGCGAGCAGCGAGTCGTGCATCGCAATGATCGCGGGCGCTACGACCTGCCCAAGGAGATCGTGACCCGCGGCGTGCCCCAAGCCCTGGGAGCACTGCCCCGTGCGGAGACGCGCCCCGACCGGTTGACCCTGGCTCGCTGGCTTACCCGGCCCGGCCACCCCCTGACTTCGCGGGTGGCGGTCAACCGCATCTGGCAGGGGCTCTTCGGTCGAGGCCTCGTGGCCACCTCCGAAGACTTCGGAGTCCAAGGTACGGCCCCGAGCCATCCCGAACTGCTCGACAACCTCGCCCTGGACTTCGTGGAATCTGGCTGGGACGTGAAGGCCATGCAGCGCCGCATCGTGCTGTCTGCCACGTACCGGCAATCCTCGCGGGCGACTGAAGCCTCGCGTGTTTCCGATCCCGACGGGGCCCTGCTCTCGCGCTTCCCGGTGCATCGCTTGCGTGCGGAAGCCCTGCGCGACGGGGCGCTGCTGCGCGCAGGTCTGCTTGTGGAGCAGGTCGGCGGCCCCAGCGTCAAGCCGTACCAACCCGCGGGCCTATGGAAGGAAAAATCGGGCGCGGCCTATCAGCCGGACACGGGGGATGGACTGTATCGCCGCAGCCTCTACACGATCTGGAAACGGACCTCTCCGCCGCCTTCCATGATGATCCTGGATGCGGCCAAGCGCGATGTGTGTGTCACCCGCAGGCAGTCCACTAACACTCCTTTGCAGGCGCTGGTTCTGTTCAATGATCCTCAGCTCGTCGAGGCGGCTCGGGTACTGGCTGAACAGATTCTTGCGGACCCTGGGGATCCCCATGGGCAACTGAATCGCTTGTTCCGAATCGTCATGACCCGTGAACCCCAGGGTGAGGAGCTGTCGGCCTTGATGGAGTTATGGATGGACGTGCTCACCCACTACGTCGAGGACCCGCTGGCTGCCGAGGCGCTGGTCGCCGTCGGAGCCCGTGATCCGAACCCCGATCTGGATCCGGCGGAGGTCGCCGCTTGGACCCTGTTGGCCAGCGCGCTCCTCACCACAGACGAGGCCTTGACCCTGCGATGAGTCCCATCCGACTGACACGCCGACAGGCACTGGGCGCGGCCGGCCTGGGCCTGGGAACTGCGACCTTGGGGTGCGCGGCTGCGGACGATGGACGGCTGCTCAGCTTGCACCACCCGCCGCGCGCGCGACGGGTCGTGTTTCTCTTCCAGAGTGGTGGCCCCAGCCAGCTGGACCTCTTCGATCCCAAGCCCGAGTTGATCCGGCGCAATGGAGAGGAACTCCCCGCCAGCGTACGCATGGGCCAACGACTCACGGGCATGAGTGGCAACCAATCGAGCCTGCCCCTCGCCGGCTCGCCCTTTGAGTTCGCCCAACACGGCCAGAGCGGCGCATGGGTCTCTTCCCTGCTGCCCCACACGGCGCGCATCGCAGATGACCTGACCTTTCTGAAGGGCATGCACACCAGCGCCATCAACCATGACCCGGCTGTGACCTTTGTGCAGACCGGATCGGAACTCGCCGGCCGGCCTTCCCTGCCCGCCTGGCTTTCCTACGGGCTAGGCAGTTCCAACCCCGACCTGCCCGTCGCCTGCATTCTGATCACGAAGAACAAGGGAGGCCAACCGCTCTACGCTCGGTTGTGGGGCGCGGGGTTCCTTCCCTCCCGACATCAGGGAGTGCAGTTTCGGTCGTCGGGGGATCCGGTCTTGTACCTAGGCGACCCCCCCGGAGTGGATCGCGCGACGCGCAGGCGCCTGCTCGACACTCTGGGTGAGCTGCATCGTCTGCAGCAACACCGCGAGGGCGATCCGGAGATTGCATCGCGCACGGCCCAGTACGAGTTGGCCTACTCCATGCAGGCCTCCGTGCCTGAGGCCACCGACATCTCGACCGAACCCGATGAGGTCTTCGAGCTGTACGGTCAAGAGGCGCGGGAACCGGGAACCTACGCCGCCAACTGCCTTCTGGCTCGCCGCTTGCTCGAGCGCGATGTGCGCTGCGTGCAGTTGTTCCACCAGGGCTGGGATCAGCACGGCAACCTGCCCGCCGCGATCCGGACCCAGTGCAAGGAAACCGATCAGGCCTCCGCCGCACTCGTCACCGACCTCAAACGGCGCGGCCTGCTCGAGGACACCCTCGTGATCTGGGGCGGGGAGTTCGGCCGCACCTGCTACTCCCAGGGCAAGCTGACTTCCAACAACTTCGGTCGCGATCACCACCCGCGGTGTTTCACGGTTTGGATGGCGGGCGGTGGCATGCGCGCGGGTCTTTCGCATGGTCATACCGACGAGCTGGGCTACAACCTCGCGCAAGATGGAATCCACGTGCACGATTTTCAGGCCCTCGTGCTGCACCTCTTGGGCATCGACCACGAACGGCTGATCTTCGACTACCAGGGCCGTTCGTTCCGTTTGACCGACGTTCACGGCAAGGTCCCCTGGGCCGTTATGGCCTAGGATTCGGGGCTTCTGCGCCCCCTGATCCCGCTCGGCAGACCTGCTAGAATGTGGGCGACATGCAAGACCCCTATCCCAGCGATCTCCTGGACATGGACCTGTCCGGAAGTGAAGACGACTGGTCGCCCACACCCCACGGCCAACTGCTCGCCAAGGCCCTAGCCGAAACCAACCTCGTGCACGGTAAGACCGTGCTCGAGTTGGGAGCCGGCGTGGGCAATCACACCATCGTTCTCCTGCGCCAGGGCGCGAGCTCCCTCGTGGCCACCGAGATCACCGAACAACGCCTCGCCACCACCCGCAGCAACGTGGAGCGCAACGTCACCCCCCCCTGGCCCGAGCCCCAAATCGAGTACCGCGCCGCGGACTGGCTGAACACAGAGGGCACCTTCGACGTGCTCGTGGCCAATCCCCCCTTCATGGCCAGCGGCAAGCAAAACCGCCGCTACTTCATCGACTCCCTGATCCTGGACGCCCACAAACGCCTCAACTCAGGCGGCACCCTGGTCTTCGTCCAGTCCTCCATGGCCGACCTCGCCAAAACCACACGACGCCTGGAGGAAAACGGTTTCGCCGTGCGCACCCTGGCCAGTAACTCCGGCCCCTTCCGCGACTACTACTTTGAGGACCCGACCTTCCTGAAGGAGATCCAAAGCGTGCCAGACGGCTTCGAGAAACGAGGCGACGAGTTCATCGAGACCCTCACGGTCGTCGCCGCGACCCTCAGGCCCTATACACCGCCGGAGATTGCGCACTGATTGCCTGGAGCGAGTCCAGCGCGCGGTGTGAACTCACTCCCGCACGATCCCCTCATCGAAGTAGTTCACGCCCATGCCGGCGTCGACGACGATGCCCTGGGCGTTGATGCCGCTGGAGAGGGGGGAGAGGAGGAAGAGGGCGGTGTTGGCGACTTCGCTGGTTTCTAGGCCGCGGCCGCGCAATGTGGCCTTTTCGCCGTAGAGGTAGGAGTCGGCGTAGCCGGGGATTCCGGCGGAGGAGGAGGTCTTGAGGAGACCGGCGCGCACGGCGTTGAAGCGGACCTGGGAGAAGGCGGAGAAGGACTTGGCCAGGAAGACCACGGCGGAGTCCAAGGCGGCCTTGGCGGGGGCCATGAAGCCGTAGTTTTCGGCGGCCATGGTGGTGGTGGAGATGGAGATCGTGACCACCGAGGCTTGGGGGGTGAGCAGGTCCTTGAGGGCGTTGGACAGGTTGACGAGGGAGAAGGCGGAGACGTCTACGGATTCGAGGAAGGCTTCTTTGGAGGACTCGTGGAAGGGCTTCCAGCCGTCGGAGTAGTCGGCGAAGGCGATGGAGTGCACGAAGCCGTCGAGTTGGGGGTGGTCGGCGGCTAGGGACTCGGCCAGGGCCTCGATCTGGTCCTGGTGGCGCACGTCGCAGACGTAAATGTCGGAGTCGGCGAGCAACTGGGTGACGGAATCGCGGCGCTCATCGGTGCGCACCATGTAGACGGGGGTGGCACCGGCGGCGACCAGGCCACGACCGATGTGCAGGGCGACGCTCTTCTTGTTGGCCACACCGGTGACGAGCACCTTCTTGCCGGCGAGTTGCAGGCCGGCGAGGTCTTGGGGCTCAGCCATGGGTGGGCTCCTCGGCCAGGGCCAGGACGAATTGCAGGCGCGCGACCTTGCCCTCGGGGATGGTGACCTTGGCGATGAACCAGCGGGCGTTGGCCAGGCTCTCGGTTTGCTGCACCTTGGTGTGCAGGGTCTGGCCGGGGCGTACCAGGCGGCGGAAGCGAGCGTCCTCGATGCGCGTCAGGACGGGGATGCCCGGAGCGGCGTCGGGGCCTGTGAGTTGGCCCACTAGCAGGGCGGCGCTCTGGAAGCAGTGCTCGCTGATGAGCACGCCGGGCAAGACGGGGTTGCCGGGGTAGTGCCCGCGGAAGACGTCCATGTCTTCCGGTACGTGCCACTCGGTCTCGATCCAGTCCTCACCCTGTTCGGTGATGGCGTCCACCAAAAGGAACGGATCCCGGTGGGGGAGGCGCTCGAGGATCTCTTGCTTGCTCGCCTTACAGTCCACCGCTGACCTCCAGCACACTGCCCGTGATGTAGGAGGCCCCGCGCGACGACAGGTAGAGCACGGCGTCGGCTACTTCTTCGGGTTCACCGAAGCGCTTCATGGGTACGCTCTTCTTGTGCGCGGCCACCAGGTCTTGGGGCAGATCATCGATCAACTCGGTGGCGATGAACCCAGGCGAGACGCAGTTGACCGTGATCTTGCGCTTGGCCACTTCCTTGCAGAGCGAGCGCATCAGGCCCACTTGGCCGGCCTTGGAGGCGCCGTAGTTGCCCTGACCCTCGAAGCCGAAGCGACCAGCGGGCGAGGTGATGAAAACGATGCGGCCGTAGCGCTGACCCATCATGTTGAGCACGGCGAACTTGGACATGTTGAAGGCACCGGTCAGATTGGTGTCGAGCACGGCCTGCCAGTCGGCCGGCGACATGCTGGCGACGATGCCGTCGCGGCGGATGCCGGAGTTGGACACCAGGACGGAGACCTCGGTGCCTTCAAGCTCGGTCCAGAAGGAGGCGCAGGCTTCGTGGTCGGCCACGTCGAACTTGGACAGGTGCAGGCGTTCGGCGTGGTCAGCGGCCGACTCGCGCAATGACTCGGCCGCCGCGTCGTTGCCGAAGTAGGTGGCGTGGACCTGGGCGCCTTCGTTCAGGAACGCCAGGCTCATGGCGCGGCCCAGGCCGCGGGTGCCGCCGGTGATGACGACGTGTTGGTTCTCGAATCTCATGGGGGTCAGGTGCTCAGGGCTGCGAGGCGGGCGTCCACCTTGTTGGCGGTGATCGCTCCGTAGTTGGCGGCTCCCAGCCAGCCGGACATGATGATGCCCACAGAGCCAGAGTGGTAGAGGCCTTCGATCTGTTGGGGCAATTCCATGGAGTAGCGCAGGCCTTCGAACTTGGTTCCGAAGGAGGCCCCGCGCGTGTGCTGGGTGTAGAAGGCGAAGCTCTTGGGGGTGGAGGATTCCACGTGCGTCAACTTGGATCGGATGTCGGGCAGGTGCACTTCCAACGAGCGCAGGGTGTCCTCTTCCAATCGAGCCTTCGCTGCGGAGTAGTCCGCTTCCGAGAGTCCCGCCCAGTCCTCGTACTGGGCGTTCATGGAACTGACCACCGTGAAACGCTCCGTGCCCGGGCGCACTTTGGGATAGTAGAAGCTGAAGGTGCGGCTCTGGCCGTGCAGGTCGGAGAGGCTTCTCGAGTCGAATTCGGGAGCCGTGCTGGTGAAGAGCAGGTCGGCGATCCAGGGCAGGGTCTGGCCCTCGCGCAGGCCCATGTAGACCTGGGTGGAGGAGCAATTGAGGCGCGTGGCTTGGGCGGCCGCCAGCCAGTCCTGGTCGAAGTGGGCCGGGTCCACAAGGCGCTCGAGGGTGGGCAGCAGCCCGGCATTGGAGATCACCACATCGGCGCGAATCTCCTCGTCGCCCAAGCGCACACCCCGCACCCGGCCCCCTTCCGCGGTGATCTCATCCACCTGGCAGCGACCGAAGAGATCCACCCCATTGTGCTTGAGGATCGCCCGCATCTCCTTGATCAGCAGATCCGTGCCACCGCTGAAGGTGTAGACCCCCTTGGACATGAAGTTGGAGAAGACGATGCCATAGGTGATGGCCGGGTCCTCCAGGGTCGAGCCGTTGGCGTAGCTGATGGGTTCCATCAACAGGCGATGCACGTCGTTGCGGCCCGGGAAGAACTCCTCAAACAACTCGGCCGTCGTGCGACCGTCGTCGTCGTAGTAGTTCATTGCCCGCAGGCTTTCGTAGAAGGCCTCGACCGTGGTTCGCGAGCAGCCGAAGACGTCGACCAGCTTGTTCGTGAAGTCCTCGCGCGTGAAGGTCGTATCGAAACAGAACTGGGGATTGTCGAAGCGCACTCCGTCGAGCTGCACGATGCGATCGGAAATCGAAGTGCCCCAGTACTTGCGACAGGTCTTCTTCATGCCGATCGGAAAGCCGTGCAGGCTGATGTCGAAGACGTGTCCGCCCTTGCGCTTGAACCAGGTGGCCATGCCGCCGAAGTTGTAGTGCTGCTCGAGCACGCAGACCGAGTGCCCGGCGCGACCCAAGATGTTGGCCGCCGTCAGACCCGCCAGGCCCGAACCGATCACGACTACGTCATAGCTCTTTTTGGCACTGGCCAGGGGGTTGCCCGCGCTCGGACGTTTGCCGTCGCGACTGCCGGTGAAGTAGTGGGTGGAACGGCTCATGGTCTCAGGCCGGCATGAGGGCGTGGCGGTTGGCCATGGCCACTCCCGACAGCATGGCGCCCACGATGCCCAGGTAACCCTGGTCCGTGCCGCACAGGTACAGGCCGTCGAGGGGCGTCTCGCCGCTGCGGTCCTTGTGCGGGCAGCCGTAGACGGCGCCGTTCAGGTGACCGGTGAATCGCTCGATGGTGCTCGGGGTGAAGGTGTCCTTGGCGACCACGTGCGGGCGGATGTCCGGACCGAATTGGGCCAGGGTGTCGAGGCCCCGTGACCAGGCCTGTTCCTTGGCTGCCGCGTACTCGTCCGGGCCCATGGCTTTCCACGGCTCGGCCTTGGCCACCAGGGTCAAGCGCAGGACGCCCTCCGGTTCGGGGTCTTGGCCGGCGTAGTTCTCGGGACAGCAGATGACGCCGCTCTCGTAGGAGACCGGGTCCGCGGGTTCCTCGTAGACCGCCGTCTGACCCCGGCTGAAGAACAGGATCGTGTCCTTCCAACCCAGATCGGGTGCCGGCTGGTCGATCAGGGTGGTGCTCTCCACGAAGGTCAGGCGCCCAGCTCGATCGGGTCCGAAGGAGCTGGCTAGCTCGGGCCCGCACAGGGCCAGGGTCTCCACGCGTCCCGCAGAGGAGACGACCCGCTTGCCTTCGACCTCGGTCCCATCGTCCAGGCGCACCCCTTGGACCTGGCCGCCGGAGTGCACGATTTCGGCCACCCCCGTTTTCATGCGCAGTTCGCCACCGAGGTCCAAGTAGCGCTGACGTAGGGCATCGAGCAGCGGACGGATGCCCCCTGCCGGCCGCGCAAAACCCTCTTCGTAGAGGCTCTTCCAGAGCACAACAAACGACGGCATGTCGATGTCGCGTGGCGTCGGCGATCCGTAGAACAGAATCGGCAAGAGCAACAAATCCACCAAGTGCGGATCGTGTAGGTGTCGCGTTAGGTACTGCCGGCCGCTTTCCGTGCCAGCGGGCACGTCAAAGGGCAGTTCCTCCAGCTCGCGCGCCATGACGTCAAAGGCTGCCGCACGGTCGGGGAAGCTCTTGGCCACCTCACCGCGCAACAACTCGAAATCGTTGCTGAAACGCAGCTCGCAATCGCCAACCTTGCAGCGCGACCCTCGCTGCTCACCGAGTCGCAGGGAGTCGTAGGGGATGCGCAATTGGCGCAGGATGCGCGTCAGGGGTCGCCCGCGAGTGCCTTTCGGCACGTAGTTCGTGAGGGCGTGCAACCCCACATCGAAACGCCGGCCCTTTTGCTTGTAGTAGGAATTGAGACCGCCCCACAGGTAATGGCGGTCGAGCAGCAGGACACGCTGGTCAAACTGGGCGAGGCGGATGCCCGCCGCCAGGCCGCTCATGCCCGCGCCGATCAGGATCGTGTCGTAGGGCTGGGAGGCACTCATCACGGCAGGCCGCTTGGGCCCCGGGGAAGCGCGGGGCCGGGGGAGGCTCAGGCGCTCTTGACGAGCTCGTGGTCCGCCAGGAGCGGCGACAGGTAGTCGGCGCAGCCTTGCAGGGTGGCGAGTTCCTTGTAGTCGTCCTCGGGAACCTGCACGCCGTAGCGCTTGCGCAGTTCCATGACGATGTCGAGGAAGTCCATGGAGTCCAACTCGATCTGCTCCCGCAGGGGATCGGTCAGATTCAATCCACCCACCTCTTCGTCGGGTGCAATGGTAAGGATGATGTCCTTGACGGCCTGGACAATGTCTTCGTGAGTCATGGGGGGGACGCGCTCGTGCGCTAGAGAGAAAGAGAGTCAGGCCATGCTCTTCACGAGCACGGCGGAGTTGATACCGAGCATCCCGAACGACAGGTTCAGGATGGTGTGAATGCCTGGGGTCTCGCGCGGCGTGTCCAGCACGAGACCGCGCAGTTCGCAGTCCGGGTCGAGTTCCTCCACGTTGATGGAGGGGTGCACGATGCCGTCCTGCAAGGAGGGCAGGTTGCCCGCCAGTTCCAGGGCTCCGGCCGCGCCCATGGTGTGTCCGATGTAGCTCTTGGTGTTGTTGACCAGGGTGTCCGGCGAGTCACCAAAGACGGCGCGCACGGCGCCGCATTCTTGGATGTCGCCCTGGGGCGTGGAGGTGGCATGGGTATTGACCAGGTCGATCTGGCCCGGCTCCATTCCGGCCTTGGCCACCGCGGCGCGCATGCACTCGTTCTGGCGCTCGGGTAGGGGCAGCACGAAGTCCGCGGCGTCGGAATTCACGTGGTGCCCGACGACCTCCGCGTAGATACGCGCGCCCCGGCGTTGGGCGTCTTCCAGGCGTTCCAGGGTGAACAGGCAGCCGCCCTCACTGACCACAATGCCGTTGCGTTGCTTGTCGAAGGGACGCGACACGCGGGTGGGGTCGGCATGGGTCCCCAGGGCACCCTGGGCCTTGAAACTGGCGAAGATGCCAAAGGTGTGAATCGACTCGGAGACTCCGCCGCCCAGGGCCTGGTCCACTTCACCCAGCTGCAGCATCTGCATGGCCTGGATCAGACCCAAGTTCCCCCCGGCGCAGGCCCCGCCCACGCAGTAGTGGGGGCCCGTGATGCCCAGGTTCAAGGTCACTTCCCCGGCGGGATTGTTGGCCACGGTACGCGGGTTGTGGTGGTGCGACCAATAGGTGAGGTCGAAGTCGTACTGGGCCACCTCGTGGATCTGTTGCTCGGTTTCCACGTTGCCGTGTTCGGTCGTGCCTACGTACACGCCCACCCGCGAGCGGTCCATGTCCTGCAAGTCGAGGCCGGCATCTGCGAGGGATTCCTCGGCGCAGTACACAGCGATGGAACCCGCTCGGGTGCCACGGCGCAGGGACTTGCGGCTCTGGTGGCGACTCGTGTCGAAGTGACATACCCCGGCCACCGTGGGTCCGAAGTGGCGAATCTCGTAGGCCTCAACCCCTGACACGCCCGCCAGAAGATTTTGGCGGTACTCATCGAGGGAGTTGCCGTTGGGACTGGTGAGTCCCACCCCCGTGATCACAACACGCGGCAAGTCACTCATCGGAGGACTCCTCTGCCGCTTCGAGTTCTTCCACGTTCGCGTTCTTCTTGGAGAGAATCTTGGCCGGCACCGACATGCCTACCCGCAGGGCGCGGTTGACGGCCCGCGACAAGAGGCTGGCCTCATCGCCGAGGGCCGTGCCCACCGCGTTCATGACCAGTTGCATCATGGCCTCGCCGATCTCGCACGAAGAGATGATGGAGCGCAGGGTCAGGACCCTGGGGTCAGCCTTGCCGTAGCGTTTCTCCACGTGGCCCAGGATGCGCTCCGCGCCCGCCTTGAATTGCTCGAAGACCACCTGCTCACGGCGACGCAGAACCGTGGCGACGATGCTCATGGTGTTACCCACGGCGGCGTGCAGGTGGCAGTGGCGCGTGCTGTCGAAGGAGGACTGAATGGCGCCCCACTCGGCCAGTTCGTTGACCGCCGTGCTGGTGGCGCCGTTGGAGATGCCGAGTTCTGTGGCGATCTCCTTGCTGCTCAGGGGGCGGCCGCTGAGCACCAGCAGTCCCCAGACTCGACCCAGAATGCGCCGGAATCCGAAGGTCTTGAAGAAGACTTCAAAGGTCGGCAGCTCGGCCCGCAGCTCCGCATCGAGAACCGGCACCGGCGCCGTGGACTCGGCTTCCGGCGCCTGGGCGGCCTCTGCGGGTTGGGTCTCGGGGGGCATGGGCAGCGATACGGCCGGGGATCCACGGATTTCAGGTTTTCCTGAAATCGACGAAGGGGGTTATAGGCATCCCCTGGGGCGGCGTCCAATGCACATGGGCAAAAGTGGGCAGGAATCCGGCGTTCCCGTGCGGGGCCACGCCTCGGGCCCCGGGTTCAGGCGTCCGGCCCCAAACGCAACCGCAGCCAGGCCCCCAGGGCCTGGATCTCCTCCAAGCAGACTTGGTGCTGCATGGGGTAATCGTGCCACTCGATCTCGTATCCCAGGCCTTCGAGTCGCTCCCGGGCGGCCTGGCCCAGGGCCATGGGGACCATTGGATCCAGGCTGCCGTGGGCCTGGAAGATGGGCACGCTGGCGTTGGCCGCGCTGCGCTCTTCGTCCAGGTTGGCATCGCAGGCGAGGTAGGTGGAGAGGGCCACGATACCGCCGAGTGGCTCCTTCAGACGCAGCCCTAGATGAAAGGCGATGGCGCCCCCCTGGGAAAACCCGGCCAGCAGAATGCGTTCGGATTCGATGCCGCGCTCCCGTTCGCGCTGAATCAGGTGCTCGATGCGCTGGGCGGACGCGCGCACACCCGCTTCGTCCACGCGGCGTTCGAAGTCCATGCCCAAGATGTCGTACCAGGCGGGCATGACCATGCCCCCGTTGACGGTTACGGGCATGGGCTCGGCATGCGGGAAGACGAAGCGTACCCCGTGATCGGCGGGCAAGTCCAACTGGGGCACGATGGGAGGGAAGTCGTGACCGTCAGCGCCCAAGCCGTGCAACCAGATGATGGCGGCATCGACTTCACCAGCCGGGGGGACCTCAACGCAATCCAGGAGTTGGGTGGTCATGGGCCGCACACCCTACTCGGACCGCCGACTAGTTGGCCAGAGGACCGTCGGCCTTCACCAGGGCGGGCCAGTACTTCTTCTCGCCCAAACGCAGGATCTTGAGCACGTAACCCATAGAGGGCCGGTTCATCTCCATGTAGTAGCGGTAGTTGCAGGGCGCCTTGCCGCGCGTGCTGCGCAGGGCGGCTTTCTCCGTTTCGAAGACGCGGGCACAGGGCGCGACCAGGTCCGGCCCGCGGCTGGCCACGTACTCGGGGCTCACCTGTCGGCCCCAAATCGAACTGGGGAAGTCGCCGCGGCTGATTTCCGTGTCGGTGATACCGTAGGTGTCGAGCACCTCGTGGTGGGTGTAGTAGGGAATGATCCCGCCCCACTCGAGGGCCACGAGGGAACCCTCGGGGAGGAGCTCGTCCAGGGCCTCACCGATGATCTGGGCCTCATGGGGGTCAAAGAAGAACTGGTCGGGTTTGCGCGCGTCCTGCACATCCTCGTAGAAGGTCAAAGCCGTGGATCCCAACAGGACCGCCAGCAGGAGCGCGCCCGTTCGGCTCGCCCGCGAGAGCTTGGGCTGCAAGTGTCCCCACAGGTTCCAGGTGCCCTCTTGGGCCAAGAGGATGACCAGCGGCAGCACGTGGTAGATGAAGCGGTGGTGCAGCATCCAATCGCCGCCCACGAATCCGACGTAAGCCAGCTGGATGCCCACCGCCCACACCAGGTAGCGGCCCAGGCTCGAGAGGCGACCGACTGCCAGGGGCAAGAGGCACAGGGCGAGGATCAGTCCGCGCGTCTCGAAGAAGGCCCACAGGTAGCTCAGTCCCTTGCGGATGCGGAAGGGAGAGAAGTGGATCTTGGCGTGAAAAGAGTTGGGCAGCAGAGACGGGTAGGTGCTGATGCGCCAGGCGTTGTAGGCCAACAACCCCACGGCCACGGCGACGAGCGGCATCCACAAGCCGCGCCAACCGCGCTTCACGATCAGCGGGAATCCCGCCAGGATGCCGGCCAACACGAAACCATCAAAGCGTGTCACGGACAGGGCCAAGAGGCTCAGGATCAGGAGCACGCGACCGCCCGGTTTCTCCTGGGCTCGCTTGTGCAACAGATAGAAACACAGTGTGGCGAAGAACGAGAAGGCGGTGCTCTCCATACCCGTCATGGGGTAGGAGACGAAGGCGATCTGCAGGGTCAGCAGGGCCGGAGCCACCAGGGCCTTGGCCGCGGATCCGAGGGAGTCACGGCCAAGTCGGTAGACCAACACCAGGGTCAGGGCCTGGGCCACGAGGCTGACGCCCTGGGTGAATAGGATCGGATCGATGCTCAGCTTGAGGCCGAACCAGGCGACTAGACACCACAGAAAGTTTGTGTAGCCCTCGACCGGATCGCCCACGTTGTAGACCAGTCCGTTGCCCTCGAACAGGTTGCGCGCGTAGCGGAACGAGATGAACGAATCGTCGATCCACTGGGTCTGCCCCAGGGCTAAGAGAGCCACGAGCAAGGCCCCCAGTACGATGGCCACCAGGGCCAGGGGTGCCCAGGTCGGGTCGGCAGACGGAGCGGTAGGGGATCCGGAGGGCACGGCAGGTGGTGGGACGGCGGGATGCGGGACGCCGGTTCCCTTATCGGCCCTCGGCGTCTGCCCCTGGCGCCTCGCTTGGATTCTTCAGCCAGTCGGGGAGTTCGACCTGGGGCAGGCGCACCAATTCCATGAGGGTCGCGATGTACTCGTTGTTGTCGCCAGCACTGTAGGGGCTGTAGAACTCCCAGACCTTCTCGCCTTCAGGCGTGACCTCCAAGGCGCGGCCGTAGTCCGACTCCGTGATCAGCGTGTTTCCGTTGGGAAGGCGTTGGGACAGACCGCAGGTCTCGGAGTAGAAGGGGTCCTCTTTCGTGCCCCGGTAGACCACGGTCTCGGCGCCGCTAGCCGGATCAATCTCAAGGATGGCTGACGCCTCGCGGCCTGGGTTGTTATCGAACAACAGGATTCGTCCGTTTGGCAGCACCGTCGGGTCGTGCTGGGTGCGGTAGGTACCCGTGCTGGCCCAGACGAACTTTTCCTGCTCAGGGTCGAGCACGGCGATCATGTTGGGCAAGCGCATGGAGATCAGGAAGTTGCCGGCCTTGAAGGCCGGGTTGGTCGCCTCCAGCGAACCGTCCAGCAACTCCAGTGAGTTGGTGTGCAGGAGGTCTCCCCCGCGCCAGACCTTGCCGGACCAGAGATCGTGGTAGTCGGAAGCTTCGAGGGCCTCCAAGACCGAGATGCGCCGCGTTTCTTTTCCTTCGGAGTCGAGCAGGGAGATGAAGTCCTCCAGCACCGGCTTACGCTTATGCAGGCGCGGAACCATGTGTGCTTCGCGGGTCAGGACCCAGGTGCTTCCATCCGACAGGGGTGCGGCATCGTGATGCGCACGCACCCTGCTGGCCCACAAGAGGTTGGAGTCCTTGTCGATCTTGATGATGCCCAGGCCTTCGAAGATGGCCAGCAGGTCACCGTTCTCGAACAGATGTGTGCGGCGCCAGAAGGAGCGATGGTTGTGTTCTCCCGGGAAGTTCGGGAATGCCTCAACGAAAGGCATGGCCCAGGTGTGCTGGACAACCCCGCGCATGTCGATCAATTGTGCTTGTGCGGCGTGAGCCGAGTTGACGAGGTTCCATCCGGGCTCTGCGCGGTCCTCGATGTGCAGCATGACCCCGCGCGGCACGTCCGTACTGTGCTTGCCGCTGGCGTAGCCCATGGCCTCCAGTGCTTCGATCTCGGCGCGCTGTTCATCGGTGAGCCCGTCGTCGAAGCGATGCGTGCGGTAGGTGTGCCAGCGTCCTTCGTCGGGACCGCCGCGTTCAGGTACCGGCCCCTGCGGCACTCCACTGTCTTCGCCCCCGCATCCCGCGCCCAGAACCAGGGCAGCCAGGGCGAGGGCTCGAGTAGGAAGGCGAAGGAGGGGCAGCATGGCTCAACTGTACCTTGTCCTACGGCGGGTCGCGCCGCGGGTGAGTTCGAGAATGCCTCAGACTGGGGGAGTTCCCTGGGGTAGGGTGTAGCCGAGCTTCTCCTGCCACTCACTGCCCCCGAAACCCATCACCATGCCCGCCCCTATCCTCGCCCGGCGCCTGGGTCTGGCGGCAGTATCGACCCTCGTCGCCCTCGGCTGCGCCTGGTGGTATCTGGACCGCGGGGCCAAGGAAGAGTCCACCATCGAGTTCGTGGGCGACGCCTCCGAATTTCGGGATGCGCTCGCGGCCAGGGAAGTTTCCGGTGAAGAACTCGTCTCCTTCGAGAGTGCGGCGGAATTAGGCCTGGACTTCGCTCGCCGGCTGCGCGATGAGTTGACGGAACAAGACCTGCACGTGCTTTTCCCCCAGATCAAGAAGAAGCGCGTGAAGCGCGTACCCGGCGTTCACTACGCGCTGCTCCCGAACAAGCGCTGGAAACGCAAGTTCGCAGAACATCCGGCGGGGGAATTCAAACGTCACACGAATTCTTTGGGCATTCGCGAGAACTACGACCCGCCGGAGCCGCCGGCCGACCTGAACGTGCTCGTGATGGGGGACTCCCACGCCGAGGGGGTTTGCTCGAACTCCGAGACCCTGGCCAACCGGCTCGAAGCCCGGTTGCGGAGCGAGCGGCCCGCGGAGAGCGTGGAGGTTTGGAACCTCGCAGTGAGTGGCTACGGGTGTGCCAACTACCTGGGCACGCTGACGGCTTACGGGCACCTGGAGCCTCAGGACGTCGTACTCGTCTCCTACGGCGGCAACGACTTCCGGGATGCATTGGGACCCTGGTGGTACCTCTACCGCCGATCCCCAGGCTCAGCGGTGCCCCTGGAATTCATCTCGCCCCTGCGCCAAGAGGGCAAGGATGGCACGGCCATGCTAGGCCAGGAGATCCACCAGGCTCTCACATTCTTGACCCATCCCGACTCGGGCCAGGACGCCGCGCGGCTGATGTCCGCCTGTGGCATGGAGTTGGATCGACAGTGCAAGGAACGCGGCGCGCGTTTTCTGTTCGTCTACCTGCCACCGCCGTCAGCTGGCCAGCCGGAGTTGTTCCGGGACCGCCTCGTGCAGGCCATGGACCGCATCGGTGCGGATCCCGAAGGCCTGGGCATCTGCGACGAGCTGGCCGACGCGACACTAGTGGCCCTGGAACAGGCAGGAGTGGCCACCTTGGACCTGCGCCCCGTCTTTGCCGCCAACCCCGAGGCCCTCTACTGGCAAACAGACCTGCACTTGAATGTGCGCGGGCACGCCCTTGTGGCTAAGCAAATCCACGCCGCCCTGTACGCTGCGGAATTCAAGCCGCGCTGAGTTTCAAGTGTGGGCTTGCTCGACCCGGATGCTGTGCCCTGATCCCTGCGAGATTGCTTCGGACTCTGCGCCACGACTGGGTTAGGGTGCGGCTGTGCGTTTGAACTTCATTTTCTCGATCGCTCTAGCACTGCTCTGCGGTGCCTGTCTGCCTGAGCCTGCGGACATCGGCGCGCAGCCGAACGTCGTGCTCTTCGTGGCCGACGACCAGGGTCTTTTCCTGGGGGCCTACGGCTCACCCTCTGTGACCACTCCAAACTTGGACCGGCTCGCGGACCAGGGCCTGCGGTTCGACGGTGCCTATGCGGTCAGCGCGGTCTGCACGCCATCACGCGCCGCCCTCTACACAGGACGGTTTCCAGCGCGTAACGGATGCGATGGCTTTGGCCCCATCGGCGAGGGGGTTCCGATCTGGGGCGACCTGCTTGGACCCGCGGGTTATCGCACGGGCCTCATTGGAAAACTCGGCGGCAAACCTCTAGAGCGCTTCCAGTTCGACTTCTTCGCGCGCACCCTGCCCCAGAATCCGGGTGCCCGTTCGGTGGAGTGGTACGTGGAGCAGCTCGAGCAGTTCCTGTCGACCGACGATACGCGACCGTTCTGTCTGGTCGTGAACCTGCGCGACGCCCACTACCCCTTTCCCCTCGACGGCGCCCCCACGGGCAAGTCGGATGGACCCGAGGATCCGCACGATCCGGCAACCGTTCAATTACCAGGCTTCCTGCCCGACCTGCCTGAAGTGCGCCAGGAATTTGCTCGCTACCACGACTCCCTCAGGCGCCTCGACGTCACGGTGGGAGAAATGCTCAAGGTGTTGGAAAAGCAGGTTCCAGCTGAAGACCTGCTTGTAGTTCACACCACCGATCACGGCAGCCCCTTCCCCTTCGCGAAGACCACCCTGTACGAGGCGGGCATCCGTGTTGGCCTGCTTGCGCGTTGGCCGGGAACCATCGAACCGGGTCGCGCAACCCCAGCCTTGGTTCAACTGGCTGATCTCTTGCCCACCTTCCTGAACCTGGCCGGAGCGCCAACCCCCTCGGACATGGACGGCCGTTCCCTGGTCCCGGTCCTGCGCGGGACTACGGACACGCACCGCGAGTCGATCTTCGCCTCACACACCAGCCACCGACACAAACCGGATGTGCCCAGCCGTTCGATCCGAGTGGGTGACTGGAAGTACATTCGCAATTTCGACCCGGACGCCGTTTTTCAGAACGCGGTCATGCTCACTTCAGCATCCTGGCGCGCGATCGAATCGGCCGCGTTGTCCGACCCCGTGCTGGCTCAGCGCGTGTGGGATCTTCAACACCGGCCCGTCGAGGAGCTGTTCGATTTGGCAGAAGACCCCTGGGAGTTGACCAACCTCGCGTCGGACGAGGCTCAAGCGGATCGCCTCGAAGACCTGCGTGGACGACTGGCCGCGGTCATGGAGCAACAGTCCGACCCCCTGCTGGTCGAGTAGGACCCGTCGTCGCCCGCTAGACCTCAAGTGGGGTGAGATCGCGACTCATGATGAGTTCCTCGTGCTCGACCTCTCCCGTGTAGGTGAAACCGACGGACTCATAGAAGGGCCCGGGGTGTCCCGGCTTCTGGACGTGGCTGAGGTGAATGCGCTCGACTCCTTCCATGCTGCGCGCATGGTTCACGACGGCAGCGATCGCCTGACGTCCGAAGCCCTTGCCCTGGTGCTCTGCGCCGATCATGAAGCGCCACACCCACAGGATGCCCTTGCCCACGTCCTCGACGCTCAACATGACAAAGCCCACCGCCAATTCGCCGGCGTAACAACCCAGTGGGCGTGCTTCCTCATGGAAGAGCGCCTGGGCCAGTGACCCGACGTTGTCGGCAACGAAGCCGTTCTGGTGCTCCTTCACTTTCAGCGCGAAGGCGTTGCGGTAGGTATCTCGGGTCCACTCGCGCAATTCCACTGGGGGCAGTGCATCGGGATAGCCGTCTGGCAGGGGCGGGGGGGGCTTGGACATGGGGGCACTCTACTCTCTGGGTTTCCTTCAGATCGTGGTGCCTTGTGAAGGCCCTGCTAGGAGTGCCCTGCCCCACGCGGGTAGGATTCGGCCATGGGCGTCACGAATGAGAACCACCCAGGCACATGGGCCAGGGCACTGTGGGTCCTGGCCATCGCCCTGGCCGTAGCCGTTCCTTGGTTCGGAACGGATGCACCCCAGGACGACGCGTACATCACCTACCGCTACGCCGAGCACCTTGTTGCTGGGGACGGCCTCGTCTTCAACGCCGGGGAGGAGCCGGTCGAGGGGTACACCAACTTCCTCTGGACCCTGCTCGTCGCCGCAGGCATGGGACTGGGTCTGGACCCGGAGTGGTTGGGCCCGGGACTGGGTCTGCTCTTCACCGTCTTGGCGACGGTGCTTTGCGGGCGGCTGGCTACGCGTTTAGGGGCAAGCCCGGCGTTCGCCGCTGCCGCGATGCTGCTTTTTGCTCTGCAGCCCACTCAACGAGTGCACGCCATGGGCGGGCTGGAGACATCCATGTTCGCGGCCCTGTTGTTACCTGGCCTCTTGCCGCGACTGAGGCCCGAACGCACAGCGCGCGGCGATCTGACTTCGGGCCTGTGGTTGGCCGCCGCGGCGTTGACGCGGCCTGAGGGTGTGATGATCTTCGGATTGCTGGAGCTGGCAGATGCTTTTTCGGCTTGGCGCTCCGGTCTCGCCCCGCGCTCCTGGGCTCAGTCCATGCTCGCGCGCGCCCTGCCCTTTGGGCTTGTGGTAGGGGCGCACGTGATGTGGCGTCGATGGACCTACGGCGATTGGGTGCCCAACACGTTCCACGCCAAAGTGGCTTCCGACTCCACGATTCACATGGAGGGGCTGCGCTATGTGTGGGATGCGAGCTTGAGTTTTGGGTTGCCGCTTCTGCTGGCACCTTATCTTCTGCTGTACCTCAAGCCATTGCGCGGGGCCCGCACCGTGTGTCTTTGGCTGACGTCCGTCTTTGCCCTGTACGTGATCTACGTGGGCGGGGACTACATGCCCACGTTCCGCTTTCTGCTTCCCATCTTCCCCCTGTGGAGCGCCCTCGCTTGCGCTTCGATTTCAATTTGGGGGCAGGCCGCAAGCGGAAAGAATCGTGCTCGTACTGCAGGATGGGTGCTCGGTGTCGTGGGCCTCGCTAGCGTGGCCTTTGCACACAGTCGTGCGGACTACTGGCCGGGCCAGGCCGACCGTCACGCCGATCTCCTAGCCGTGGGCAAACTCCTGGATGAGGTGCTCGAACCTGACGATTGGATCGCGGCTACTGCGGCCGGTCGTGTGCCCTACTTCGCGCGCCGGCGCTGCATCGACATGATGGGTCTCAGCGACCGGCATATCGCGCGCGTCGAGGCTCGACCGGAGGCGTCAGGCGCCTTGGAGGGACACCTCAAGGGTGACGGGGAGTACGTCTTGGACCGGCAGCCCCAGGCCATTCTGTTCTTGCGTCTGATGGCCACTCCCGAGCCCCTGGCCGGCAAGAAGAACTGGCTCGCCCAGGCCAAACGCCAGGCGTTCAGCATCAGCGAGCAGCAGATCGCCATGAGCCCGAGGTTCCCAGCCAGCTACCACCCGTTCAGCTTGCCCCTGCCAGGACGACCAGGGTTTCTGAACGTCTTTGTTCGGGCTGGAGTTCCCGCTCGCGCGCCAAGGGGGGCGATCAAGTGACCCAGGTCGAGATCGAGCGCGCGAAAGGGACCGGGCGGGTATCGTGAAGCCCATGACTGCCAAGACCCGTGATCTTCTCCTGCGGCCGACCTGGGCCGTCGCCCTGTGGCTTACCGCAGGTGGCTGCGCTCCGGACCCGCCGCCGCGTCCAACCAATCTGGTGCTCGTCATGATCGACACGCTGCGGGCAGACAAGGTTTCGAGCTACGGCTGCGAGGTCGATACGTCCCCTGCATTGACTCGTCTGGTGCAGAAGGGTGTGCAGTTCGACTCGGTTACAGCCCAATCCAGCTGGACCCTGCCTTCGGTGGGCTCGCTACTCACTTCTCGTTATCCGCGCAGTCTGGGCCTGTACACCGAGGACGGGCAGATCGTGCCGGATGAGGCACTGACCCTCGCAGAAATAGTGCAGGAGGCGGGCTACGCCACCTTCGGCATCACAGCCAATCCAAACCTGAACAGCCGTTACAACTTCGATCAGGGCTTCGACGCCTATTCTGACAGCACGGTGGTCTTCCACATGCCGGGCGGTGAGATACCCGAGGGCTCAACGTCTTACCTGCAGGCGCCCCTACGTTCTGCACCTCAGATTTTTGGTGCTGCTGTGGAGTTTGCTCGGACCATGAACGGTTCGCGGCCGGCGTTCTTGCAGCTCAATCTCATGGAGGTGCACGAGCACAAATCCGACATCTATCTGCGTGATCCCTACAAGGGGCTGTTCGCCGGACAAGAATCGGCTGCCTACCTAAGGGCTGTGCGCCAGGTCACGGACGATACAGAGGACTTTGTGAAGCGCATTGCGGCCCTGCCGGGCTGGGAGGACACGCTCTTCGTGATCCTTAGCGATCACGGCGAGGGTCTGAATGACCACCCCAACGTCGTGCGTTCCAAGGGCCACGGCGCACTGTTGTACGAGTCCTCCATTCGCGTCCCCCTGATTTTCTACAACCCGAGTTGGAACGTCGGTCAACACGGTGCGCCCGAGCCCCGAGTCGTGAAGGAACCTCTGCGGCTGCTCGACGTGCTACCCACCGTGCTGGACGTGCTCGAATTGGGCGCCCCGCACGATTGCTTGGGCGTCTCGGCTTGGCCACTAGTCCTCGGGTCCCATCGGCCCTTGGAATTGCCGGAACTCATGGTGAGCGAGACCTTCTTTCGTGGGGTCAGCAAGATTTCTGCCGTCGGTCAGGAGTGGCAGTACTTCAACAACCGCGCGAAGCATCCGGGTCTGCCCCGGCATGAATTGCAGCTGATCGGTTCGCGCCCCAATGGATTGCTGACAGATGTCAGTGGCGCACAGAAAGAAGTGACCCGTGGAATGCGGGAGTTCCTTGCTGGTTGGGAAGAGCGATACCCCATGGCCGCCCCCGTTCCCGTTGAAGGCAAGTTGAGCGCGGCGGATCTCGAACAACTCAAGGCCGCCGGCTACATGGGCGGGGACGAGGACGAGTCCGACGACTAGCGCGGGGGGTGCCGGGGGCCGCTGCCATCGGCCATCGGCAGCAGGTCGTTGTCCTGCAGGCACCGGAACAGCAGGGAAGCGACCTTCTCGCTGCCCGAGGGTCCCTTCTCACCCTCCACGGGCGTAGTCAAGTGAATGCCGTCCTCCATCAGGTACTTGCTCAGGGACTCGGGCGGCATTGCATCGAAACTCGCGGCCAGGTCGCAAAGCGCAACCTTGCGTTCGGCTGCCACCTCACGCACGACTTCCACGTAGCTCTGGTGCAAGGGCACCAGGTCATTGAGGTCCTCGATCCAGCGACCGAGCAGGTACTCCGGTTCGGCTCCGACGCGGTGTGACGTGGGCGCGGTCACCAAGACTGGCTCAATTCCATTAGCTAGGGCCAGCTCCACCATGTTCTCAATATTCGAACGGAAATCCTCGAGTGAAACGCGCAGGGGACGCGCACCGTCGTCTGCACTGGTTCGTTTGCGCGCCACCATTATGCGCGTCAGCATTTGCACAATGCGCAGACCCTGCTTGTTCAAGATCTTGGACGACGCCAATTCCCCGCCGGTCTTGTCGTCCACCCCGTAGCCAACCCAGTGATCGTTCCAGCCGAAGTAAATCGTCACCACCTTGGGTTTCAGTTCGATCACGTCGCGCTTGAATTGCTGCAAGCCCGAGTAGCTCGACCAACCAGCAACGGCCAAGTTGGCGAACTTGAGTGGCCGCGTGCCCTCGGCCTTCGCGACACGGCGTGCCAGGGGCTTGGCGAACTTGCCCCAGGCTGTGCACGAGCAGCCGCACAAAACGAGATAGGGCTGCGTCTCGCGCGCCAGGTCCAAGTTCTTGTCGTAGTTCTTGGGGACCCACAGGTAATCGGGGTGGGGGGCGAAGTAGTCCTCCATCACGGTCGGGTTCGGGTAGCCGAACTCCAGGCGCACCGGGTGCATGTGGAACTCAACTCCCGCCAGGCGCAGACCCACTTCCGTCAGCGCCACGGCCACCAGCAGCGCACCGCCAAGCAAGCCCAATTTCATGGGCCAACGCGCCTGGCTCGGCTGGGGGGAACTCTCGACGTCGGGTTCGGGAGCGGATGAGGTGGGGTTGGGCGAATTCATGTCAGGCGTGGGGCCAGTTCTACCCTACCCCGTCCGCGGGCCTCAGGACCTACGACTCTCACCACTCGAGGGCTAACATCTGACACTGCAACCCGCTCCCGATGCCCTGCAGGGCGACTCGCTGCCCGCCTTGGATGAAGCCCTGCTCGACGGCGAGGGCCAGGGTGACCGGCAGGGAGACCGAGCCCATGTTGCCCAGGAACTCGACGCTGGTGAAATCCTTGGCGTGCTCCAGGCCGAGGGCCTCGAAGAGGGCCCGCTTGTGGGCGCGTCCGACCTGGTGGGTGACGAAGCGGTCCACGCTGTCTGCGCTCCAGCCCGTGGTTTCTTGAAACAGCGCCCAGGTCGCTTGGGCCAACTCGACGCCCGCTTGCAATAGCGCTTCGGCGTCCGTCTCCATCAAGGGCCCCTGACCGTCTTTCCGGTCCCCGGAACACAGTTTGTGGTGTTCCGTGGCGGAGAGGCCCACACCTGAAATCAACCTCGGCCCTGACGAGTCGGCTTGTGAACAGCGACTCAAGACACAGGCGGCGGCGCCGGACCCGATGGTGAGCGAGGCGTAGGCACGTTTGATTTCATCGCGCGTGGTTTCCGCCCGGGAGTTCAGCGCGGCCAGGGTTTCTTCCACCAAAGGCCTTCCGTCCTCGCCCGCGACAATCAATGCGGCCTCGATCTGTCCGCTTTCGATCATGCCCGCCGCGATCACCAGTGCGTTGGAGAAACCCAAGCAAGCGTTCGAGAGGTCGAAAGCCTGACAGTGGGGGGCTAGACCCAACTCTGCATGGACCACCGATGCGGTTGCCGGCTCCATGAAGTCACGGCACACGGCTGCGTGAATCAAGCAGCCGATCTGCTCAGGGGCAACTTGCGCTCGTTCCAGGGCCGCACGACCCGCACGGGCGGCCACCTGGCTGGGTCGCGTGCCTTGGGGCCAGAAGCGGCGCTCGCGGATGCCACTCATCAATTCCAGCCTTCCCACGTGCAGGCCTAGCCGGTCGTAGACCGGACGCAGGCGCTGCTCGAGCTCATCGCTGCTGATGATCTCCTCAGGCAGGGCGTGGGTCAGGGATCGGATTCGTACCGATTCGAAGGACAGGGACGGGTGCATGGGCGCGCCAGAGCATACGGTCCAACCCGCACCTTGACTGCGGTTGACGGTTCCGGGACGCGAAAGGCAGGCTATGGGGTCCCATGTCCAAGAGCCCCCCCCTCACCATCCTGCATGTGGACATGGACGCCTTTTACGCGTCCGTCGAAGTCCGCGACAATCCGTCCTTGGCGGGTTTGCCGGTGTGTGTCGGTGGTCCGGCGTCCAGTCGCGGGGTGATCTCCGCAGCCAGCTATGAGGCTCGCAAGTTCGGCGTGCACTCAGCCCAGCCCACAGCCTTGGCGCGCCGCAAGTGTCCCAACATGGTCTTGCTGCCCCCGGACTTCGATCGCTACACGGCGGTCAGCAAACAGATCATGGGTATCTTCCGGCGCTACACGCCCACGGTCGAACCCCTGTCTTTGGACGAGGCTTTCTTGGACGTCGCCGGATCCGAACGCCTGTTTGGAGACGCACGGGAGGTGGCCGTACGAGTGCGCGCCGACATCCTGCGGGAGACGGGGCTCGTGGCCTCGGTGGGGGTGGCGCCGACCAAGTTTCTGGCCAAGCTGGCCTCGGATCTAGACAAGCCCGACGGGTTGCGGGTGATCGAACGCGATCAGATTCGCGAGGTGCTCGACCCCTTGCCGGTGTCGAAGATCTTTGGCGTCGGGCCGCGCACCGCCCGGCGCCTGAATCAGCAGGGCATCGAGACTATCGCCGATCTGGCCAAGCTCCCGCGCGAGCAGGTCCAAGCCGAGTACGGCGCGTCGGGACTCTGGATTCACGACCTGGCCCACGGTATCGACCTGCGCCGCGTGTCCAGCCAGCGTGTCGAGAAGTCTCACGGCATGGAGCGCACGTTCGCCAAGGACATTGGCGACTTCGATGAACTGGGCAACATGCTGCTCTCCTTCTCCGAGGAGGTGGCGTTCACCCTGCGCGACAAGGGTCTGCGGGGTCGAACCGTGACCCTGAAGGCGCGCTATGCGGACTTCCGCACGATTACCCGCACGCGCACCCTGGAGTTCGCGACGAACTTGGGCCCACGCATCTACGCGACGTCCAAACAACTGCTCGACCGGATCGAGCGTCAACCGTTGCGCCTGCTAGGTGTCCAGGTCTCGCGACTTGAGGACGTACGCCAGCCGGCTCAGGGTAGCTTGTTCGGAGGTGCAGAAAACGGCCGCAAGGGTGAGGGCAGCCGCGAGGCCTGGCTGGCCTCCAGCGAGAAGCTCGCTGCGGCTACCGAGAGCATGGACGAACTGCGGCGCCGGTACGGGCGTCGAACGGTCGTCCCAGCTAGTTTGCTGCGACAGCTCAAGCAAGCCGATGACGGACGAACAGAGCCCAAACCTGCCGCGGCCGAAGACGGTCAATAGGGGCGGGCCCGAAGTCCGCTTCTAGTGACCATCGGTGATGTAGCTCATGAAGCTCATCCCGATGTCCTCGAACTGGTGCGGGCGCGGCACCTCGATGGCGTCCTTGATGCAAACCTGCTCGCACAGCTTGCAGGAGGTGCACAGCTTGCCCGTGACCACTGCGATTTGACTCGTCTGCGGCAGTGGGTAGTCACTGGGCTCCACGATCGACTCCATGGCGATGGCGTCGAAGGGGCAGACGTCTACGCAGAACTCGCAACCCGTGCACAACTCGTCGTGCACCAGGGCCTTGGGGATCTGCTTGGGCTTGATCTTGGGCACCACAACTTCACGGCTGTCGTCGATGGCGTCAAACGGGCAGTAGACGCCGCAGACTGAGCAGTTGATACACAGATCCGGCTCGATGAAGTAGCGCTCTCCGCCCGTAATCGCGTTGGTCGGGCAGACCCGCTCGCAGATGCTGCAAGAGGTGCAGTCGGTCGTAATGAAGTGCGCTTGCCACTGCCACGCGTCGAGCTTGGCCTGGTCCGTGAAGAGCAGCACTCGGATTTGGCCGTGCGCATCGTGACGCTCCTTGAACCCGACGAAGTTTTCCTCGGGCAGCGGAATCTCCGTGGTGAAGCGCGCGGGGAATGAACTGGAGGTGTGGGTCAGGGCCAGGATCTTGGCCTTGGTGAGCTTTACATCCTTCTTGTCCGAAGGGGAGAGCGACTTGACCCAGGCCGTGATCGCCAAGTGACCCTCTGTGCGGTACACGTGCACGTTGTACTCGGGCATGAGGTCAGGCGCCCCGTAACGGAAGCGATCCCGCACGGGCGGAACGATTGTGGGCATGCTCAAGGTCACTTCCACGTACCCGTCTTCGTTGGCGACGTCGAAGTCCAGCCCATAGCGGCGGTCGCGTTCGACTCGGTCCTCGGGCAGACCCCGGTGCCGCGCCCATTCAGCTTCCCAGCCGTCGACCTCCTCCAACTCCACCGTCAATTCGGCCGGAGGGAGCTCTCCCGAGAACCCAATGGCGTCGGTCGGGCAGACGTCCACCACCGTGCGCGCGTTGTACTTGTCCGCTTCCTGGTCATCCAGCGTGTGCGCCTTCTCGTCCCCGCCCATGTAGAAGATCTCGGGGAAGTCCTCACAGCAGGCATCACAAGCGATGCACAGCACAGGATCGACGGCGAAGATCCCGGCGCTGACAGTGCTTTCGAGTGCGGTCTCGGCCATGGCGTGCAGGAGAGGAGATCGAGAAAGGGGGAAGGGTCGGGGCCCGCTGCAGGCCCGTGGGGCCCAAGAGAATGCCCCCCCAGCAGGGGCTCGCGCAAGGGGCAGGGTACAAGATAGCACAGGTCTGGGCCCAGTTGCCCCTTGACTGCGAGAGCTCAAAAGGGGACACGGCCAGGGCGCCCCACCCGGCGAGCGGCGCCCGGTACCTGCGCTAGTGAGCCTCCAGCCAGTTTCGACCGGAGCCGAACTCGACCTTCAGGGGCACCTCCAAGTCGAGGGCGTTTTCCATGCAGTCTCGGACCAGCTCGGTGGAGGCTACGAGTTCCGAGGCGGGGACCTCCAGTAGCAGTTCGTCGTGGACCTGCAGCAGCATCTCGCCCTTGAGCTCTGAAGCTGTCAGGCGTTCTTCCAGCCCGATCATGGCCAATTTGATGACATCGGCGGCCGAGCCCTGAACCGGGGTGTTGACCGCTGCGTTCTCGGCGAAGACGCGCGCCCGCTGGTTCTCTGAATTGATGTCGGGGATCGTGCGCCGGCGGCCGAGCAGGGTCTCCACGTAGCCCTTGTCTCGGGCGCCTTCGAGCGTGGCATCGATCCACTCCCGCACCCGCGGGAAGGCATCGAAGTAGCGCTGAATGAAGGCCTGCGCTTCGAGCAGGGTCAATCCTGTCTCGCGCGCCAGGCGCTGGGGTCCCATTCCGTAGAGCAGACCGAAGTTGATGGCCTTGGCCTGGGAGCGCATGGCGCGATCCACATTCTCCGCTTCCACGTTGAAGACCACCTTGGCTGTGGAGGCATGGATGTCCTCGCCCTTCTCGAAGGCCGCGCGCAGCCCAGGGTCACCCGAGAGGTGCGCCATGATGCGCAACTCCACTTGGCTGTAATCGGCTGCCAGGAGCAACCACTCACCGTGCTCGTCTGCGGGACGCGGGATGAAAGCCTCGCGCAGCTTGCGACCGCGCTCGGTGCGCACGGGGATGTTCTGCAGGTTGGGATTGCTGGAGGCCAGGCGGCCTGTCGCGGCTGTCGTCTGGCTCAGATGGCAGTGAACGCGGCCAGTCTTGGGGTTCACGAACCCGGGCAGGGTGTCCACGTAGGTGTTCTTGAGTTTGGCGACCTCGCGGTATTGCAACAGGCGCCTGACGATCGGCACGCGCTCATAGTGCTGGGTCAACGTGCCGTGGTCGGTCGCGAAGCCCGTCTTCGTTCGCTTGGGACGCTTGACGCCAGCCTCGTCCTGAATGCGCAGCTTCTCAAAGAGCACGGCGCCCAGGGCCTTTGGGCTGTTCAAGTTGAGCCCCGGTTCACCAGCCAGGTCGCGCACCTCTGCTTCGGCTTCGGCGATGTCCTTGGCTAGCCCGCTGGACATCTCCTCGATCAGGTCTGTGTCCAGGGTGATTCCGCGTCGCTCCATGGCGGTCAGCACGGGCACCAGTTGCATCTCCACATCCTCGAACAACCTGCGCGCCTCGACTTCGTCCAGTTCCTTGTTCAAGACCTCATACAACTGCCAGGTCACATCCGCGTCCTCACAGGCGTACTCCGCCACCTGTTCGACGGGCACCTCGGCCATCGTGACCTGCTTCTTGCCCTTGCCGATCAAATCGGATGTCGGAATCTTGGCCAGATTGAAGTAGTGCAGCGCCAGCTCATCGAGGCCGTGGCGGCGCGTGGCCCCGGCAACGCAGTAGCTGGCCACCATCGTGTCGAAGTAGGGCGCAGGCACGTCGACCCCGTGCCCGGCGAGCACCAAGGCATCGTACTTGTGGTTCTGGCCGATGCGTTTCAGGTCCGGGTCGGTAAGGAGAGGCGTGATCCTCTCCAGGACGGCGCGGGGGCCGCCTTCGACCACGGGCGAACTGGCGTTGAACGGAAGGTAGAACGCCCGGCCGGCCTTGGCGCTGAAGGAGAGCCCCACAATGTCCACCCGCAGGGACTCGAGCCCCGTCGTCTCCGAGTCCCAGGCGAACGTGCCGGCCTTACGCAACTCGGTTTCCATAGCGGCCAGGCCGGCTTCATCCGCGACCGTGACGTAATCACGGTCGCCGGCGGCCTTGGCATCCTGGCCGGCGACGCGCTTCACCAGGCCCTGAAAGTCCAGGGCTGAAAACACCTCAATCAAGGCCTGCGAATCGGGTTCAGCCGGGCCCACGCACTCGATGCCCGGGTCCAGTTCCATCGCGCTGTCGATGGTCACCAGTTCGAGCGACATCAAGAGCTGCTCGCGGTCGCGTTCGATGTACTCGCGCGCCTTGCCCTTGACCTGATCCAGGTTCTCGAGCACTCCCGCTACGCTGCCGAATTGAGCGATCAGTTTGGCCGCTCCCTTCTCACCGATACCCTTGACGCCCGGCACGTTGTCGGAGCTGTCGCCCATGATGGCGAGTACGTCGATCACGTGATCGGGCGTGGTGCCAAACTTGGCGAACACCTCCTCAATGCCTTCCATGACCAGGTCTTGGTCGCGCTTGAAGATGTTGTAGAGGCGCACGTGCTCGTTCACCAACTGCATCAGGTCCTTGTCGCCCGTAACGAGAAACACCTCATAACCAGCGGCCTGCGCTTGAACCGTCAACGTCCCAATGACGTCATCGGCTTCAAAGCCAGGGACCTCGAAGATCGGAATCCCGTGGGCGCGCACGATGTTGCGGATGTCGTCGAGCTGGGCGACCATTTCTTCAGGCGCCTTCTCGCGTGTGGCCTTGTACTCGGCGTACTGCTTGTGGCGGAAGGTAGGACCCTTGGGGTCCATGGCCACGGCGATGGCGTCCGGTTTCTCCTGGTCGAGGATCCTGCGCAGGGTCATGGTGAACCCGTAGGCCGCCCCAGTGGGTTTGCCGGCCATGGACGTGAGGCCGCTGCGGGCCAACGCAAAATGTGCGCGGTAGGCGAGGGCAGTGCCGTCGAGCAGAAACAGGCGCGGCTTGGCGGTGGGGGGCATGGGCAGGAGCCTACCCGATGGCCTTAGGGATCGATCTCTTCCAGATGTGACTTCAACTGGGCTTCGAGCCTGCGCTGTATCTGTTGGACCTCCTCGCGGCCCGCCAGATTCGTGAACTGCAGGGGGTCTTGCTGCATGTCGTACAACTCGGCGGTCCCGTCAGGCCAAGCCATGTAGGCGTGGCGTCGGGTGCGCAGGAGATGACTCACCCGCGGGGGGCTACCGAACGCGCAGTACACGAACTCGTGCACATCCTGGGCGGGATCTTCCAGGAGCCTCGCCAGGCTCTTGCCCTGCAGGTGTTCCGGCGGCTGCAACCCACACATCTCGGCCAAGGTGGGGTAGAGGTCCACGAGCTGGGCCAGACTTCCGCACACAGCCGGCTGCTGGCCGGGAGCCACGATGATCAGCGGCGTGCGTGCGGACTCCTCGTGCAGGCTCGACTTCTGCCAGAACTCGTGCTCGCCCATGTGGTAGCCATGGTCCGAGGTGAACACCACGATCGTATTGCGCTCCAGCCCCTGGGAGGCGAGGGTCTCGAGCACTCGCCCCACCTGGGCATCCATGAACGAAACGGATGCGTAGTAGGCCTGCAAGACCTTGCGCTTCTTCAGCTCGGTATCGAGTCCAAAGGTCTGCGAATTCTTGGGAATGCCCGCCTTCGGAATGTCCAGCCAGTCGTCTTCTGGAATGCGCGGCAGCTGCATGGCCTCTGCCGGGTAGGGAGCGAAGTAACGAGCGGGTGCGACGAGCGGAACGTGGGGGCGCACGAACCCCAACGCCAAAAAGAAAGGTTGGGCGTGCTCGCGCGTGAGGATCTCGATGGCCTTGTTTGCGGCTTGGACATCGACCTGCTCGGATCCCTCCCCCTCTCCCTGCACGACGTAGAAGGCCGTCCCAAAACCAAGGGAGTAGTGCTTGTTCTTAGGCTTCCTAAGGGTCTCGTTGCTCAAGTGCTCATGCCGCCCCACGCTGCGCCATTCGGGAGCTTCAAAGCTGTAGCGCTCCACCCACGAGGCCGGGTGGTCGGGGCCATGCACCCCACGCGTAATGTCCCCAGGCACGAGCATGTGATAGACCTTGCTGACACGCGCCGTGAAGTACCCCTCGCGCTTGAACAATTGGGGCAGGGAGAGTCGGTCTCCGAGGTTCTTGCCAATCCTCGTGGCCGTTGCGTTGTTCATGATCTCCAGACTGTTGGCGTACAGGCCGGACAACATGGAGGCACGCGATGGGCCACACACGGGGTACTGGCAGTAAGTGCGCGTGAAGCGCGTGCCGCGCGCGGCCAGGGCGTCGATCGCCGGCGTCTTGCATTGCGTATTGCCATAGCAGGACAGGGCCCCGGCCGTCAGGTCATCGGAGATGATGAAGAGCACGTTGGGTCGCGCATCTTCGACCTGGGCTGCTGCCAATGGCAAGGCGATCAGGGCCATCCATACGCCGCCTATCCATCGATGCGCGCGGCTCATAGTCCCATACCCTGCACCTTGCCCGCGACCCATAGTTTGCGAGCCTCATCCATCGCATCCCCCGCTAGCTTGCCCTCGATTTCCAGGCGTCGAATGGCAACCGTGATCTGAGAGTGGACCAGTAGGACGAAGGTGCCACTTGTACGCTTGTCGGCCTTGACGCGCGCTTGGCTCTCACCGTCCACGAGTAATTCGGCGAACTGCCCGTCGTGGCGCAACTCGATGGCGTAGGTCTTGGCAGACTTCAGAGGGCGGTCGCCCTGCTCGTAGTCCTTTTCGATCTGGCGACTGGGGATGTCGATGGACTCCAGATCGAAAAGGTCCCAGGCGCCCACGTAGTTCTCCTGACCGTCGTCGCAGATGCCCACCAAGACTGTGGACTCCAGGCCCTTGCCCGGGCGCGGCCTGCCGTAAACGACTTCGTAGTGCACGCGCATCGGCGTCTGCAGGACCAGCGGGTGGCGGAACACCGCATGCCCCCGGCCGCGCCACTCCCCACCGGCAACGGCCATGGAGCTTTCAGGGTTTTCCAGGTCGAAGAGGTCTCGACTGCGTTGGGCAAGATAGGTGTCTGCGGACACGAAGTCCGTCGTCTCGGCCGGATCGTTGAACTCGTAATTCAATCGAATTCGACCGTCACCCAGTTTCTTGATGGGTACGCTCACGAGGCCCTCCGTCCCATTCGAGTCAAACAGGAAAGTCCAACAGCCGGCCGCCAGGTTTCGCAGTCCGGGACGGGCCGATTGCCAGAGCGCTTCAGCTAGCTCGCTCGTTCGATCTAGGCCGTCCGCTTGTGTACATAAGGCCAAGAGCGCCTCGGCTTCGAACGGCGCACTGGGCTTGGGCGTCGTGGCAAGCGTCAGCAGTTGAGCGTGCAAGCGGGCCGCCTGGATTCGCTCGGCCAGTCCAGCCTTGACCGCCCGATCCAGGGCTGCCCCTGCAGCGTCCTCCCGATCGAGCTTGCGATCCCAGCGCGGGTCGTTGCCCAGCAGCGCCAAGTAGGACGTGACCCAGGCGGGTCCGTAGTCGATGGATTTGCTTCCCATGGAGCGCACCACATCGGCCGGCATGACTTCCGCGATGGGGAGTTGTTCTAGGTCCGAGCGTCCCGGCTTGAAGTACAGCACGTCGTCCACGAGACCCTTGAGTTCCACGCTAACACTCTCACCAGCTCGGGTCAGGCGCAGCTTGCGGGAGGATCCCATGAGCGAGGCGACAAACTTCCTGCGCAGGTCTTGGGCCTGCACTAGCCGGTCCTGTTCCTCTAGCAAGCTCTCACGCACGGCCGCGTCTGTGCTCTCAAGGGAAGCCTTCTCGAGCTCCATCACAGCCGCCTCAAGATCTCCTGCAATGGCGCGCGCCAGGGCGGCAATTCGCAGACCGTCGAGGTCCTTCGAGGTGGGGAGGATTCCTGCATGGTGCACGGTGGCGCGCGGCTCGAGTTTGATTTCCGGCAAGGCGATCAATCCTCCACCGAGCAACATGTCCATGTGGGCGAGGAACGTCGTGTTCAGTTCGTCCAAGGAGTCCACGCCGAGGGTGCGCGCCAGTCGCTCACTACCTCCGTTGGCGTGCAGGGCCTTGGCCACGTAGTTGCGAAACGTTTCCTGATAGCGACCCGCCCGGCCCTGGTGCAGGAAGTGGATCCACAGGGCGGATTGCTCGGCAAATACGTGGCTGCCGGGCAGGTCGTAGGGGTGGTGCCCGAGCTTGATGCCTGCCAGGCGCGCGTGCTTCTGTCCTAGTTTGGCGGCCTCCTCCGGACCCGCGCAGTCGATCAGTTCTTGTAAGGGGATCAGGAAGCGCTGCATGCGCTCCTGGTCGTTCACTACCTGTCGCATGCGTTCGAGCGCGGCAGCCCAGGGCGCAGGGTGGGCCAAGTCCGCGGGTGTGGCAGCCGGTCCGTGGTTGGCGATGTACTCGGGAATGCCCGAGCGCAACCAGGGTTCGAGCGGCGTGTCCTCGGGCCTGTAGTCCTCTAGCAACTCGCGTACGACCAGGCGCAAGACGGGGGCCCGCAGTTCGTGTGCCGGGGCGCGCAACAAGGAACGGTCCCAGCGCGTCGTGACAACTCGCGGCGGATCGACCAAGATCGCTCGTTCGAATTCGTCTGTCGGACGCGGATCGTAACGCTGGGCATTCTTGTAGGTGGGAATCGAGCCGACAACGACCACGTCCAGAGCTCCTGCAGCCTGACTCTCCAGCCGGTTCGGGATGCCGTACTCGTTCTCTACGGCGGCGGCCGCGGCCGCGACCCAGGGGACGTACAACTCGACTACCGAGGTCTTGTGGTTAGCATCCGGCCTCTTGGGTGGCTCCACCAGGAATCGAATGGCCTTGTGGCAGGCGACCTCCTCTAGGGTCAGGCGTCCAAAGAGCGCGTGTTTTTCCAGGGAGTCCTGGAAGGCGTGGTGGACGGGCAGCAAGAGCAGAGCTGGGGCGAGGAGCATGGAGCTTGAGTTTACTCTTCCGGCGCGGGATCACCCATCGCCGATTGGTGGCTGGATGACGTGGGGCCGTGGGCTTGCTACCATCGTGGGCCATGCAACACGCGACCCGTTGGAATTCCGATACCAGAATCCGGACCTCCCGGCGCCTGCCTTGTCTGCTGCTGCTTGTCCTGGCCGCTTGCCAAGGTCCCAGTGGCGACGAGGCACGGGCTCAAGCCGAGCAAGCTGATCGCACCGCCGAAGCGGCTTCCCGCCGCGCCGAACAACAAAGAGCCGACAAGGCCCCAGCACCCATGGTCCCCGGAACCCTTGCACCCGAATTTGTTTTGACCGATGACCGCGGCAATGTGGTGCGCTCATCGGACTTTGCCGGGCAGCGCTACCTGCTCTGGTTCTATCCCAAGGCCGGCACACCTGGGTGAACAGTCCAGGGTAACGGGTTCCGTGATCGAACCCAGCAATACAACGAACGCAAGATCCAGATTCTCGGCGTCTCGCTCGACTCCCCCGCGGACAACCGCGCCTTCGCGGAGAAGTGTGGCTTCGAGTTTCCCCTGCTGTGCGACGAGAAGCGCGAGCTGGCCATGGCCTACGGCGCCTGCGACACAGCCGACGCGAAGTACGCGAAGCGCTTGACCTTTGTGATTGGCACCGACGGCCGCGTCGAGCAGTCGATCGAGACCAAAGACCTGGCCGGACAAGCCCAAGCCATCCTCGACCTCCTCCAGTAATCGGGCGGCGCGACCCGCGTCCGATTCCCCTCTCCCCAGGTCGTCTGCGGAGGAGAGGCGCCGACCCTGCTATGATCCGCCGATGATCAAGAAGCTGTTGAGAATGTTCCGCGGCGCACGCGTGGAGGTGCCGGGCACGGATGCCCTGGCCGAGGGCGAAGCCCGCAAGGTGTCGATCGGCAACAGCGCGGGCGGCGGCCTGGAAGTTCTGCTCTGTCGCGTCGACGGCAAGATCCACGCCATCGACACCCTCTGCCCTCACGAGGCCGGCTACCTGATCCCGGGCCCCCTGGTCGACGGCAAGTACGCCCTCTGCCCCCTGCACAACTTCACCTTCGACCCCAAGAGCGGCAAACCCATCGTCGGCAGCTGCCCCAAGTCCAGGGTGTTCAAGGTGATCGAGAAGGACGGGAACGCTGAGATCTGCCTCTAGCTTGAGCGAGTGACAGTCCGGTATGGTCGGCGCACCGTGACAGACCCCGACGAATCGAACATCCCCCCACCCGTGGGGCGCAGCCTGGCCGGTGGGGTCCTGATGGGGCTGGCCAATTTGGTACCCGGCATCAGCGGGGGCACGATGATCTTGGCGGTGGGGCTCTACGATCGGTTCATCGGGGCGGTGGCGGATCTCACGCGCTTGAGGTGGAAGCGTGAGTCGCTTGTGTTCTTGGGGTTGGTGGGGATTGGAGTGGTCGGGGCTGTGTTGGCTTTTTCCGGTCTCGCCGTGAGCCTCGTGACGGAGCAGCGCTGGGTCATGTACAGCCTCTTCATCGGTCTGACCCTGGGGGGCGTGCCCGAGTTGGTGAAGGAGGCTCGCTGCAAGGACGCGGGTGCTGGGCGAGTCTGGCTGGCGATCGTGCTGGGCATGGTCACCATGGCCTGGCTTACCTTCAGCATGACCGGCGCCCAGTTGCCGGATTCGATTCCGGTTCTGATGGTCGTCGGTGCGGTGGCTGCGTCGAGCATGATTCTGCCGGGCATTTCCGGGTCCTACATCCTGCTCATCCTGGGCATGTACGACACGGTTCTCGGCAGCCTGTCGCTGGGGGCACTACGCGAGGACTGGGCGGCCTGCGCGCGGGTGGTCGCGCCCTTTGTCTTCGGGGCGGCGGCAGGCATTGCGTTGCTCTCCAACGCGCTGAAGTGGCTGCTCTCCAGCTACTCCCGCGTGTCCCATGGTGTCTTGCTTGGACTGCTCTGCGGATCGGTGCTCGGCTTGTTTCCCTTCCAAACACCCAGCGACCCGATGCTCGTGCAGAAGAGCGTGCGCAAGGCGACCTCGGCCGTGCTCGCGGGTGAACCAGCGGCAAGCGTCGTCGAGACTTTTGAATTGAGCATCAGCGTTGGGGAACTGGAGGCGCTTGCAGAATTGCACCAGGGGCAGAGCCCTGGAGATCTCAAGGCCCGCGGGGAGGCGCTGGAGACCTATTCACCCGCCACCTCCCAAGTGTTCCAGGCCTTGGGGCTGTGTTTGCTGGGCGTGATTCTCACACGCCTGCTCGGGCGCGGGGCGGTACAATCGCAGCCCGCCGACCATGCCTGAGTCCTCCGCACCCACTGGCTGCTGCCCAGTCTTTGATCCCTCCCCTTGGGAGAGCGGCCAGGTCGTTTGGAAGAATCGGCCGTTCTTGCGCGACCGCGTACGTTGCTTCTTGCACATCCCCATCGGTTTCGGGAAAGCCATGACCCGCAGCTTGGGTGTGCTTGAGAAAGCCGACGCCCTGACCGAGGACAACCTGGTCTTGGCGGATGAGTGCTCGCTTTGGAAGACCGAGCTGTACTTCGCTGTTGGGCAAGACAAGCAAGGTCAGCGCGAACGAGTCGAAGCGAGTGAAGGGGCCCAGGTCGAGACGCTCAGTGGCACCTTTCGCACCCAGGTCTTTGACGGTCACTACAAAGAGGCGGAGAGCTGGCGCAAGCAGATGAGCGAGACCCTCGCAGCTGAGGGCCAGACTGCGCAGACGATCTATGCTTTCTACACGACCTGTCCGCGATGCGCGAAGGCCTACGGTCACAACTACGTGGTGCTCCTGGCGCGCGTCTAGGCCGTCCCTATTGAAAGCGAGCGTCGAGTCTTGAACGTGACGTTTGCAGCTTGAGCTCATTTCAGGCACTGCACCTCGATCCTCCCATGCTCACCATTCTGCGTAACGCCGAGCTCTACGCTCCCCGCAGCTTGGGCACGCAAGACTTGGTTGTAGGAGGGGGCCGAGTGCTTTGGATGGGTCCGGATCTACCGCAGTTGCCAGCGCAGTTGGTGGGCGAGGAAGTCGACCTGGGGCGAGCCCGCCTGATTCCGGGGCTCGTGGATCTTCACGCTCACCCCACGGGTGGCGGCGGGGAAGGTGGGGCCACCACCCGTGTCCCCGCTCCCGGAGTCTCGAGCTATACCCGCGCAGGCGTCACATCCGTTGTGGGTTTGTTGGGCACGGATGGGGAAACCCGCTCGATGGCCGAGCTGCTCGCGAGTATTCGCGCCCTGCGAGAGGGCGGCTTGGGTGCCTGGTGCTACACGGGTGGCTACCACTTGCCAGGCTGTACCCTCACCGGAAGCCTACGAGGCGACATCGTTCATCTCGATGAAGTGATCGGTGTGGGGGAGTTGGCCCTGAGCGACTTTCGCTCGAGCCAACCGACCTTGGAGGAGCTGTTGCGCGTCGCCTCGGAGGCTCAAGTGGGGGGCATGCTAGGCGGCAAGGCCGGGCTTCTGCACTTGCATATGGGCGCCGGTGAGCGTGGACTGGAACTCGTACGGGCGGCCTTGGAAACAAGTGAATTGCCCGCTCACTTGTTTCATCCGACGCACGTCAACCGGCGGGAAGCACTGCTCGAAGAGTCCTTCGAGCTGACCCGTTCCGGCTGCAGTATTGATCTCACCGCCTGCCCGGTGGGGCCCGAGGATCCTTGGCTCGCAGCGGACGAGGCCCTTGCCCGCTACTTGGATGAGGGTCTGTCTGCAGACCAGGTGACGGTGAGTTCGGACAGCGGCGGTTGCTTGCCCGTATTCGATCATTCGGGGGCTCTTCTGCACATGGACGTGGGCAGCGGGGTGTACCTCGCCAGCGCCCTACAGCACTTGTTCGCCAGTGGGCGCAGCCCGGAACAATTCCTGCCCGCGTTCACATCCAACCCGGCCCGTCTGGCCAAGTTGCGGGGGCGCGGCGAAGTGCAAGTGGGTGCGGTGGCCGACCTGGTTGTGCTCAGCAGCGATGCTGCGATTCACAGTGTGATGGCGAGCGGGGCCTGGCATGTGCGGGAGGGGATCGTTCAGGTGCAGGGCCCCTTCGAATGAGCTGCGGCTCGCTACGACCTGCGCCACGGGGGCAGGTGACCACGTGAGCCGCTGAGCTACCTGCGGCTCAAGAACAGCCTCTCTCCGAACCCGGCCACGAACGCAGCCAGCCGCCAGGCGCTCTCGTCGTCCGACCCCATGCGCAATACGCCCACGCTCAGCAGTTGACAGAAAATGAGCGCGCACAAGACGCCGAGCAGGGGACGCAAGAGTAAGCGACCCACATCCAGAAACTCGGGCTCCAGGCCGTCGGCCTTGGGCCACAGGAGTGCACTCAACGCACCTCCGAGCAGGCCGTGCAACAGTAGGGTCAGGTGCGTGGGGTCCGCCGGTCCGGCGCCTGGCCCGGCGAGCCAGATCCCCAACACGCCTGCCAGCAAGACCGTTCCGAGCCAGCGTTGTTGTTCTCTGCGACCCGCGCGGACCTGATTCTTCTTCTGACGTTCGCTGCCCAGGATTGCCGCCGCCTGGGTCAGGGCCTGCGCGTCCCGGGCATCACCCAAGAGAGCTCGAGCGTGCTTGCGCTCGAGACCCTGAAGTTCGTCCTTGATCTCGCGCTCCAACTCGTCCCGCGCCTGGTCCAGTTCCCAGCGATCGAGTCCCTGCAGTTCCAACCGCCTAGCCGAATCCAGGGCTTCCCGATAACCCGCTCCGTCACCATCGCACAGGCAACTCTCCGCCAGGTCGATCTGCTCCAAGGCTTCCCGTTGCCAGTCGGCGTCGGGGTTTGAGTCGTGAGTTCGACCCAAGATCGAACACCGACGCTGCTGAAGGTGTCGGCGGCTGCGGTCCTGGGGTGATCCGGACCAGCGACTCAAACTCCGGGTGATTCTCTCCCAGCGTGTCGGTTGGAGGCCGGCGACGAGTACCCGCTCACGCGCGTGGTGCAACAAGACGCTGGCTTCTGCGGTTGCAATCCAGTGTCCCTGGCCGGTGAGGGACTCGCGCTGCATGGGCCCCAGGCCCATCCACTCTAGACTCCACCAGCCCACGGAGGTTCGGCCAGCGGGTCCCTCGGGGTGATCCGAGGAGAGGTGGTGCCGATTGGACACCCGTGCTCCCGCGAAGGCCGCGGCCAGGCGAGCGGTCGCCGCGCGCTCCGTTTCCTCCGGTTCGAGGGGGCCCTTGGGCAGTACCAGTTGGTCCTCGTACTCCAGGACGAACACCTCTCGGCCCGTGAGAATGCGGCGCCAGAGCAGGAGGCCCACATGCGGTGCCAGAGATTGCTGGGGGGAGGTGTCCATTGGAAACGCGCGCCCGCCCATCGTAGCGACCCTCCGGTGCTTCGTGACCTGTCCCAATTCGAGACGTGCCCTGTGTCGATGCGGGCTAAGCCTCAAAGTCGTGCAGGGTGAGCTCGAGGGAGGTCGTGCCCCGGAAGGTGTTCCAGCGTGGCGTGTAGGCCACCTTGATGGGCGCTCCCATTTGAAGTTCGCCCTCCCGTTCAGCCATGCCGAAGGCCATGGCCTTGAGTACGTGCTCACCGTGCCGCAGCTTGAGCATCATGTGGCTGCGGTCCTTGCCTACGATGCGTGCGGGTTCAGCGAGGCGTACGTCAGCCGATGCCAGAACCGGCGCAGGATTCTGTGCGCCGAAGGGCTCGAGCCGATCCAGTTGTCGCTGCAGGTCAGCGGTCATGTGCTCGAAGGGGACGACCGTATCGATGTCCAAGACGGGCTCGGGCAGGCTCTTGCCCTGCAACATCTCCCGCGCCTTCTGGCACACAGCCTCGCGCACCGCATCGACCTGTTCCGCCTCGATGTCACACCCTGCAGCCTGTTCGTGCCCGCCGTGCTTTCCGAGTAGATGGGAGGCGCCGCGCATGGCGTTCAGGATGGAGAATCCAGGCACTGAGCGCGCCGAACCCCTACCGGAATCTCCGTCGAGTCCGATGACGATGGCTGGCTTGCCCAGGGCCTCGACCAAGCGTGCAGCGACGATTCCGATGACCCCCTGATGCCAATCCTGCCCGGCGACCACGGTCACGGGCCAGCGCTCGGCATCGGCGAATGCTTCAGCCGCGGGCAAGGCTTCGGCCATCAGGTCCTCGACGATCTTGCGCCGCTCAAGGTTCAATGAGTTGAGTTCGGCGGCGAGTTGCTTGGCCCGCGTGGGGTCGGTAGTCATGAGAGCTTCCAACGCCGTGCCGGCGGTCCCCAGCCGCCCGGAAGCATTGATGCGAGGCCCAATCTGAAACCCGATGTCGTCCGCACCGAGGCGTCGCCCGCCCAAGTCCGCTGACAGCAGCAGTGCTCGCAGTCCAGCCGAGGACGTAGTCTCCAGCGCCTTGAGCCCAAAGTGGGCCAGGATTCTGTTCTCTCCGACCATGGGGACGACATCGCAGACTGTGGCGATGGCCACATAGGCCGTCAGATCCACAAGTAGATCGCGTAGGTCGTCCCGCACCCGCGCTGCGCCGCTGAGTTTCGTGGCCAGCCCCCATGCGAGCTTGAACGCTACCGCGGCACCACAGAGTTCCCTGAATGGATACTCGGACGCTGGGAGTTTTGGGTTCACGATGGCTACGGCCGCGGGCAACTCGCCTTCGGGCGGCTCGTGGTGGTCCGTGACAATCGTGTCGATCCCCGCGGCCGCCAGTTTGGAGATGGTCTCCGTGGAAGACGTCCCGTTGTCGACGCTGATCACGAGCGCTGCGCCGGTCTCCGTGGCGCGCCTGACCGAATGGTCCCCGAACGCGTAGCCATCCGTGAAGCGGTTCGGCACATGCCAGACGGTCTTGACCCCGAGGTGCTCGAATAGCCTCACCAGCAGCGCCGTCCCCGTGACCCCGTCTACGTCGTAGTCCCCGTGCACCAGAATCGTCTGGTTGCGTTCGATGGCTTCGAGGATGCGTTGGGTGGCCTGTTCCATACCTGGCAGTAAGGCCGGATCGTGCAGATCCGTGAGCCGCGGAGTGAGCAACTGCTCAGCCTGGCTCGCAGTCTCGACACCTCGATTCACGAGCAGCTTGGCCAGTATCGGGTCGAGATCTCTCGCAAGCCGGGAGACCTTTTCTGGATCCGGGGCTTGGACCTTCCACAGCAGGCGTGAAGTTGCGGGCATGGCGTGCAGAGTAACTTGGAGCCCCTGGTCTCGGTCCCAGGATCTGCCAGATACACGACCATGGGCTACAGTTCCGATTCGCACGACATGACTCCGCTCCTCGGCGGCTCGCTGTGCGGCTCGGATTCGCTCGCTCCCCTGAACCCAATGACACTCGGGTTCCTCGAGACGAATGGCCCGTCGGACAGCTGGCTTGCGGGCGAGTCAGCCTAATCAGGGGACGCCAACACGCCCCGTCCAACTCCGTAGGGCGGTCATGGGGCAATGCATGACACCGGTCACGGAAGGGGCGGCACGCCGCACCCTGTTGCTGGGAATTCTCGTCCTTGCTAGTTGTCAGAGCAGCAAGGTTGAATGGGGTGAGCTTCCCTTGAACGCTGGGCTCCCGTATTTCGAGACAGTGGATGAGGCGATCGCATTCGTATTGACTGAGGACAACATCGGCGAGTTCAAGGGCACTGTCGGGGGCTCGGAGGCCTTCTTCATTGAGCTCCCCTCCGGGCGGCGCGAAATGAACTGGACGCTCAACTGCTATTTCAGCCATGTGTTCAAGCCCTTTGGGGAAGCCGCCTATCCGGAGTTGGCCGGACTCCTGAATCACGAACACGAATTTGTCCGCGTGGGTATGTTCTCAGTCCTCAATAGCTACATGCATGCTCGCGGGATTCAATACAATCCGCTGGACTTCAACCCGCGCCCCCAACCCGAGGCCAACAGGGTTCGGGCTATTGCGAGGCTGCTAGAAACCCTCCGTGATGAGCGGCCAGACGAGGCTGCAGGCGGGGCGCGCGTCGGAAGGCAGTCCTAGCTTTCTGTCGGCTAGCTCGCAGGCCCCAGACTGGCGGCGACTGCCTTCAGCGACCCTGGTTCAATCTCATGTTCCAGATGGTCAACCTAGTGGCTACAACTAGAGGGTCTCGTGTGTCCAGGAGAGTTGCATGCAGACGTGTTGCACTCCACTCACTCGCTTCTCGTGCTCAGAATGGCGACTCCCCTGCGTATTCGCGGTCAGCTTGTGGCCTTGAGAGATTGGACTCTCGAGGATCTGGATCTTTATTCCACCTGGCTCACTCCGGGCCATGAGTGGCAGGAGCTCGACGGTCCTTACTATCCCCAACCGACTCCTGAAGAGACTGCCGCGAAGATCGAACTCCTGCGTACTCGGGTCGAGGAATCACGCTGGGCAACCCCCCGGGTCGTCCTCCCGATCGTGGATGTTACCGAGGATCGACTGATCGGCCAGGTCAGCCGTTACTGGCAGAGTGAGGAAACCGATTGGCTCTCGGCGGGGATCGTTATTTTTGATCCCGAGAACCGAAAGCGAGGATTCGGGTACGAGGCCCTCGGCCTTCGGAGCGACTACCTATTCCGGGAGTTGCCGACTATCGCGCGGCTGGATCTACGGACTTGGTCGGGAAACCGCGGGACGATGACGCTGGCCGAGAAGCTCGGGTACGCCCAAGAGGCGTGTTTCCGCCGAGCTCGTATGGTCAACGGCCAGCACTTCGACGGCATGGGTTACGGCGTCCTGCGCGAGGAATGGGAAGGGCGATTCCCTGCAGGTTTCAGGGTGTGATCGACGGGTGGTGAGGGCAGGTGGGCTGCCCGTGCCCACCACCGCCCCCGCCCACCCGGGATGACGATTTGCTCCCCTCCTCGGTTACGCTCCCCGCATGAGTACCACCCTCGTCCTTGGCGGAACGGGTTTTCTGGGCGCCCACGTGTCCGCCGCGGCCGTGCACAGGTCCCTGCCCCTAGCCACCCTGGCCGAACCTCACGGGCCGCCGGTTTTTGCTGTGGGTCGGGATCCCAGTTCGGCTCCCTGCTTCTGCAACCCGCGGGACAGCATTCAGTGGCTGGCAAGGGACCTGGAACCTGAGTCGAGCGTGACCTCACTGCTGGACGAAATTCAACCCACCCTCGTCTTCTCATGCGCTGCCTTGACCCGCGTTGCGGACTGCGAAGCTCAATCCGAACGGGCAGAGCGCCTCAATCGCGAGCTTCCCGCTGAGACGGCCAGCTGGTGCGCGGCTCACAACGCGCGGCTCATTCACATCTCCACCGATCTCGTCTTCGGTGGCGAGCCTCCGCCTGCCTCGGGTTTTGCGGAGTCCGACCCGCCCGCTCCCCTGTCCACCTATGGTCGCACCAAATACGCGGGCGAAGAGGCCGTACTCAGTGCTCACCCCGAAGCGCTGGTCGTGCGACTGCCCCTGCTCTACGGCAACTCAGGAGGCCGAGGCCTGGGCGCCTCCGACAGCCTGCTCGAGGCCATCGACCGTGGCGAGTCGCCGGGCCTTTTCCACGACGAATTCCGTACACCCTTGGATGTCAGCAATGCGGCCCAAGCCCTCATGGAACTGGCCGATTCCGACCTGGCGGGAATCTTGCACTTGGGCGGGCCCGAGCGCATTTCCAGGTTCGAATTCGGGCTGGCTGTATTGGGAGCCATGGGACTGGAAGCCTCCGATGCGCGGGAGGAATTGACCTCTCGAAGCCGGACCGATCATCCCGGTTACGAACAGCGGCCCTCGGACGCCAGCCTCGACAGTTCGCTGGCACGGGATTCCCTAGAGACACCGCTGTTGGCTGTGGCTGCGGGCCTCGCCCAAGCGATGCGCTAGGGGCTTCGGTGACCTAGACTCTCCGGGCCATGGACCTCTC